>ERZ842401.2654-NODE-2654-length-23573-cov-10.070797_pt1 | contig 23573 bp, 23 predicted proteins | sample MGYA00521270_ERZ842401 | MGnify/ENA primary metagenome ERZ842401 (study PRJEB31892, sample SAMEA3878208) | bioreactor metagenome | biome: Moose rumen | place: Sweden | collected 2011-10 | study: EMG produced TPA metagenomics assembly of the PRJEB12797 data set...
CTATGCACCATGAGATAAATTCTGCTTTCTTTTCAAATAATTCAGTGGGCATCTGTGTGACTCCTTGCTGTATTATAGCATAAAAATGTGGAAAGTGCATGTTTGTCAGTAAAGCATCGTAAAATGACATTGTGGATAATTCGCGCAACCGTAGAATTTGCCTTTTCTGCCATTCCGTAATTTCAGTTCTCCGTTGCATCGATGGCAAATCAGATTTTTCATTTTCAACCGCCTTTCAGCCATATCTTGTTTTATACTTTGAATATGTTTCTTGTGGCTTCCCCGCTCCGTGACTTCCGCAGATTCAAGCCGATTCTTTATCTGACTGACTTGTTCTGCTGTAAGACATTTTTCTGTGCTGCAACGTCGAATCGTTGCATTAAGTTCACTTTTGTAAATCACAGGAACGGATGATTTCATTTCTTTCAAAGTTGCGCTTCCAGAAAAAACAACTATCGGATAATACTTCACATTAGTAAAATCTGATAAAAGTGTCTGCAATGCATAAACATGGCTCCAATTCGTTTATGGTATGGGCATCGTCTGCGAATGTTGTCTTTATCTGCGAAAGGCTTTTTAACAAGTTCTGCTGCACAGAAAAATGCCATGCTTGCGGCACAGACGATAATTGCCGCGGACAAAATGATTTTTTGAGAATTTTTGTTTGCCATAAAGACTGTCATCCTATCGGGTACAAAACTATCCTAGAATCTGTGTGATGGTGACGCTGGCGTGTCCGTCTTGGTCTTGGATGCTGCCGCGGGCAAAGAGTTTTCCGTCTACCATGATGTCGGCGTATTCGGGAACAATGCGGTCTAGCTGGATGGTGTCGCCAGGCTGGAGTTTTTCCAGTTCGTGGCCGCGGCGGGTGGCGGTGCCGTAGACGACGGAGATGCGCTTGGGGGAACTGGCGTTTGCCTGGGCAAGAAGCGCGGCAGTGCGGGCTTTTCGTTCGGCAATTTTTGCTTCTCGGGCAGCTTCCCGTTCGGCATCGGTTTGAAGCTGGGGGTCTTTTTCGGCCGGGGGGGTGGCGGCTTGCGGGGGGCTAGCCTCACTTTTTGGGGCAAATGACGATGAAGCTCCAAAAAGTTTCTCCAGTTCTGACTGGGAAAGGGCGATGCCTGAGGAATCGGGGATTTTTTCGTGTTCGTCATTATCCTTTCGGATATTGTTGAGGACTTTGTTCAGTTCGTCCTGCGAAATCGAAATGGAATCCATGCATGTATTATACCATGCCTTTTTTGAACTGACAAATTTTTATTTTCCGTGAGCAATTTCTATTCTGCCGTGAGCATGTCCTTTGTGATTTCGTATACGCTTCCGCAGTTGTGGCAGGTGATGACGATTGGCTCTGCATCGTGGGCGATGATGTCGGAGAGTTCGGCGGGGGGAAGGTGCTTTACCGCCTGAACATAGTGGTTCAGAGTGCAGGGGCAGTCGTAGATAATCTCGCGTTCGAGGACGGTGGTGGGATTGAATTCGCGGAAGAGACCGTAAATCACGTCTTCCATGTCGCCGCCGTCTGCAAACCATTTGCCGATTGAGGGCATGGCGCGGAATGCGCTTTCTACGCGGCGGATGAGGTCTTGGGCAATCTGTTCTTTGTCCTCGGCACCACTGTCCTGGGTCTGGGCACTCACCTTGCTTTTGCCGCCTGCACCGGGAACTGCCTGCACGAACATGCCGCCGGCTCCAATTACCCGCCCCTGTGTGTCCAACTGTATGCTGGTGTTGAAGGCGGTGTGAATCTGCTCGCTCTGGTCAAAATACCAGGCCAAATCTTTTGCGATATTCTTGTATTTGATTTCCACCATGCCGGTCTGGGCTTCTTTCATGCCTTCTCCCATGCGGGAAATGGTAAGGGTGCCGTCTCCCAAAAAGGGAGTCAAATCCCAGTTTTCCAGCGGCTTTTCTATGGGAATCTGGTTTTGAAAAAGGTGACCGCGCACGTAGCCGGTGCTGTCTGCCTCCACGCTGAATCCTGCCGCCGGTCCGTTTACGTCGTAGCGGAAGGTGAGGTGTTCCCGACCTTTCATTGTGGGAATTAAAAGTGCGGCGCAGAGTTCTGCCTGCCCCAGTACCATGGTTTCCAAAATGCCAAGGTGATGCTGGAGCCGCATCTGATTGACCATGCGGGTGCCGTTGTAGAATGCGCCCCTGAACTGTCCGTCTGCCATAACGAACATGGTCATGCCGTCTTTGTGGATTGTATCGAGATGCGCCAAAAGCACTTTGTCTGTAATTTCCTGCTTTATCATGGGAATATAATAGTAGAAAGTAAAAGCTTTGTCAGCGGGTTTTAGGGTGCAACCCTAGGCGGTGGGGGTGTGGCGAAGACGGAAGGCTGAGCCCAGGGGGCGGGCTCGCCCCCTCCATTATACGCTCAGGCTGAACATCTGGCCGGTCTGGGGCATAACACCTGCAAGTCCGTAGCCGGTTGCCTGGGCCATCTGCATGGAAGCCTGAATCTGCCCCTGATAGTTTTCTATCATTGCGTCCATCTGGTCGCCAGTCATGTTGATGTCGGGCTGAACCTTGGGCGCGTTTTTCATGCTGACAAGCTGATTAATCAGTGAGTTGAGAATCTGGATTTTGCTGACTGAAACGCCGTTCTGGTTTGACTTTGCGGCAAAGCCTGAAATATGGTCAAACTGGGCGTATACAACGGATGAGGGCTTTACGGGAACGTAGAGTTTTCCGCCTGCACCTGAAAGAAAATTATTGTAGCTGTATGCGTTCAAAGAAATAGAATTTGCCATACCGACCTCACTTCTCCCACTTTTACTTCTATATGAAGTATCGGCACGGCAAAAAAAATGTTTAGGGATTAGTCAAACTGCATGAGCCAGGCGGTGATGCGGTTTTCCAGAGTCTGCACATCTTTTGGCTGCTTGTTGGTATTGGTTGCGTCCTGCAGATAGGGAATGACCACCCGCTCTTTAAAACTGTTCCAGCGGATGGGAAATGCTGGCGGCGGCTGAATGGCATCTTTTGCAGGCAGGTTTCCCAAAAGATTGCGGTAGTAGGTGGGAAAGACCCGCTCATTTACTGACTGAATGGAAGAAAATCCGCCGTTTATGCCAAAAGCCTTGATGTTGAGCTGCATGGCGGCGGTGCGTTCCAAAAGGGCGCGTTGGGTTGATTCCTGCATGAGCCAGATGACAAAATCTTCTGCGCTGCGGGTGTTGTAGGAGCCCTTGTAGATTCCCATCATTACGATGTCGTCTTTTGCGGTAATCTGACCGCCTTTTTCTATCCAGCGGAAATCTATGTTGCCCAGTTGCTCGTAAGGAACCTTGAACAAATCTTCGCTTGATGTGTAGGCAAAGAGGCAGCGGTTGCTTTCTACCTGGCGATAGTCCGGAGTGTAGAGGTACTTGAAGGCAAAATCCTGTTCTGCGGTGGTGGAAGTGTTCTTTTCTTGGGTCCAGGCGCGCAGATAGGAGACGGTTTTTTGCAGGATGCTGTCGTCCCACTGGAAATTGCTGCCCCGTTCCCGAAAGGTCAGTCCGTTCATTTTTGCCACAACGTAGAGAAAATCGCTGTCCCAGGAGGGGGCAAATCCCATATTGGTGTAGATATCGTGGTTGTTCTTTGCGTTGAACTGTAAGGCAGTGTCGCGAATCTGGTCAGTGCTGAGCATGTATGCATCGGGCATAAGGGCTGCGTTCTTGCTGGAAAAAATCAGCAGGGGCAGGTTAAAGCTCACGGGCAAAAGGTATTGATGGATGCCTTTTTTTCCGTAGGACAGCAGCGTGGGGTAGATGGTGCGGGGGTTGATATCCGTAAGGGAAAAGAGGCTTTCCAGCGGGAGAAAATTCTTTTTGAGGCGGGAATTCATAAGCCATGAGCCGATGACGACATCCGGGTGCTCTTCATCTTTTGCCGGAGGAAGGGCACTCACCAGGGGTGACTTGTAGACGATGACCGCCTGTGTCTTTTTTTGCTGGGAATTAAAAAGTTCTACGTAGGAGGCCATTTCTGCCCGGTCAGTCCAAATGATTACGGGCTTATTGCGGACAGGCATACAGCCTGCCAGGACAAAGCAGGCGAGAATAGCAAGACTGACGGCGGCAAGAATTTTATTTTGCAAGGGCATCCGCACTGGCATAGATTTCTGCATACACTTTTTCAATCTTGTCTTCGTCTACGCTGGAGAAGGCCACTCGCAGAGTCTGGGAGTCGATTGAAATGGTGCCGATTCCTTTTTCGTTCAGAAGAGACTTGCGGAGTTCTTCCGCGTTAAGGGAGCCGGTATTAAAACTCATAAAGTAGCCTGAGTTAAAGGGCAGGGGCCTGAGGACTTTTGATGTATGGCTGTTGACGAATTTCCGCACCAGCTGATAGCGGCGTTCAAGCATGTCGCGCATGGCTTTTTTCTGCCCCTCAAGGGCGGGGTCTTTAAAGGCATGGAGCAAGAGGCTCTGGGGAACCGTAGATGAGCAGGAAACGGAAGAACGAATCAGACCCATCAGTTTTTTGACCAGGGCATCGTAGTGGGCATCGGTCATGCCTTTAGAACCAAAGGTGAGGAAGCCACAGCGGAAGCCCCATACAAAGTCTTCTTTTGTTGGGCCGTCAATTTTGACTGCCAGCATATTTTCGTGCATGTCGCAGAGTTCTGCAAAGAGAGACTGGGGATAGATGTCTTTTTCGTAGTTGAGACCAAAGTATGCGTCATCGCACCAGACCAGCAGTTTTGTGCCTTTTTCTGCCTGTGCTTTTAATATAGAAAGAATTGCATTGGCTTCGGCAGTGGTTGGGCTGTAGCCGCTGGGGTTCTGGGGAAAGTTCAGAAGGACTCGGACAGAACCGCTTTTGGCTTCATCGGTGATTGCCTTTTCAAAGGCGGGCAGGTTAAAGCCTCCGTCCTTGAACATATCGAATGTGTGCAGTTCTGCACCGCGGCGGCTTTCGATGACCAGCGCATAATTGTCCCAACTGGGATTTGCGGCTAAAAGCGGCTTGGTGCCATCAACAAACAAGTCTGCAAGGTATGAAATGCCGGCCGTGAGTCCGGGAACAAGAACCGGCAGGGAAATGTTTTTGCCTTTGAGCGAGGGATTTTTGACGACGAGGGCATTTTTCCATGCCTCACGCAAATCGGGATTGCCCGCGGTGGGCGCATAGGCAACCAGTTCTCCGTTTTTGAGGTCGGGCGCATTTTTGTGGACTGCATCAAGAATGGCGGGCGTACCCTTTATGACAGTCATGCCGATAGTTGCATTTGCCACGTGTCCAAGTTTTTTTGCTTCTCCGCCCTGAGAAATGATTCCGCGGGGGAAAAAAATACGCTTTCCCAAATCAGAAAGTAAGCCACCTGCTATGGAAGAAGCGAGCGTGTCGTTTAATTCTTGTGCCAAAGGATGAATCATAGTATCCTTATTAAAACGTAAATTATATTCATAGTCAATAAAATTTCTGCATAAATATACAGTTTTTGCGGGGGGGGGCATTGTGTGGGGAACAATATCAAAAATGATTTCTCTATATTGAAAAAATTCAGGAGTATGTAGGCGGTTTGGATTATGCTTCATTTGCCGATAACGATATAACGGTGGAAGCCTGCGCTTTTAATCTTGGGCAATTGGGTGAAATCTCACATAGACTGACGGATGAATTTTTGGCACAAAACGCTGCAATTCCGTGGAAAGTTCCGCATTTTTTGCCTGTCATCAGATATTCCACTTGATTTTGACAGTTGTTCTGCACGACTGCACCGGGTGTATTTTTTTTACAGATGTGCTATACTCTCTTCATGAGCGATTTTGACTCTTGTAAGAAATTGTTGGATGAGTGCCGGGCTGAGGCGGCTAAGCGTGTCGTCGGGCAGCAAAACGTGATTGACGGCATCTTGATTGCGCTTTTGACGGGCGGTCATATCCTGCTCGAAGGCGTGCCGGGACTTGCAAAAACCCTGGCGGTAAAGACTTTTGCGGAAATATCTGGGCTGGATTTTAAGCGGATTCAGTTTACGCCTGACCTGCTTCCTGCTGATGTGACGGGTACGCTGATTTATGAAAGTCAGAGCGGACGCTTTACCGTGCGAAAGGGACCTGTGTTTACGAATATAGTGCTTGCGGATGAAATCAACCGTTCTCCGGCAAAGGTGCAGAGTGCGCTTTTGGAAGCGATGGCGGAACATCAGGTGACCATTGGCGATGAAAGTTACCCTTTGCCCCAGCCTTTTTTGGTGCTTGCCACTCAGAACCCGATTGAACAGGAAGGAACCTACAATTTGCCTGAGGCGGAGCTAGACCGATTCCTGCTTAAAGTAATGGTGCAGTATCCCACGGCTCAAGAAGAAGTGCAGATTGTAAAGACTGAAGGACGGGCAGACCGGGTGAGCGTAAACCACCTGCTGGATGCAAAGAAACTGGCTGACTGTCGTGCCCTGCTTGAACAGGTGGTCTGCGATGACAAGATTGTGGAATACATTGTCTCTGTGGTGGCGGTGACCCGTCCTGCAGTGGAGAAAAAAGCTGGCGGTCGTCTTGCTGTTTCCAGCGTAAAAAAAGATGACGTAGCCCGCTACATTACCTACGGAGCTTCTCCCCGTTCAGGCATTGCCCTCTTGCAGTGTGCCAAGGTCTACGCCCTTTTTGCGGGCAGGGCTTTTGTCTTGCCTGAGGACGTTAAGGCGGCGGCTCCTGCGGTCTTGCGCCACAGACTGGTGCTTTCGTATGAAGCGGCGGCAGACGGCATAACGGCGGATGATGTTATCAGCAAGATACTGACCCTTGTGCCCTTGCCCTAGGTCTCAGGCAATTTCCATGGGAGATGGATTTATGGAAAAGAAAAAGATAGTTATGGTGGCTTCTGCACTTTTGGCGGTGGCATATGGATTCAGTAACGGAAAAATGAAGCTCAATTTTGCCTTGGGTACTCAAAAAAATGCTTTTGACTATCCCAGCGAAAAGCAGGTCTATGGCATTACCTTTGATGAGTTTAAGGACATTGTAAAAAATGGCGGCGTAAATCCGTCTGACTCCCTTACACCTCAGAATGAAAATGCCCTTGTTTCAGAAAGCGATGCCCAAAAGATTCTGGAAGACGGCAAGCTTGACATTGAAGAAATCCTCACCTATGCGGAAAATGGAAATCCTTATTTTCAGTTCTGCATGGGACGGGCTTTTGATCGGGGACGGGGAGTAGAGCAGAATTATGAGAAAGCAGTGCATTGGTATACCCTTTCTGCTGAACAGAATTTCCGCATGGCTCAGAATAATCTGACCTGTCTCTATCTGGACGGCGAAGGAGTTACCAGGGCTGCTGAAAAATCCTTTGAAAAGGCTAAGACTGCGCTGGCAGAACTGCAATAGAAACGATGCTTCATCTGCTGAGTGAAAACCGTGACCGACTTGCACGGCGGGCGATGCTGTTGCGACTGAGCGCGCGTACGATTGCGGATAACATGAAAAACGGAGCCTTTAAATCTCTCTATCGCGGGCAGGGCATTGAATTTAGCGGTGTGCGTGAATACCTTGCGGGAGACAATGTGCGCGCCATTGACTGGAACGTTACCGCCCGCATGGGAAAGCCTTTTATCAAACAGTATGAGGAAGACCGCGAATTACAGGTGCTGTTTGTCCTTGACCGTTCCGCGTCGATGGGTGCGGGCAGTCGTGGGCGCACGCGGATTGGAGTTGCGAGCGAGGCGGCAGCCTTGCTCTTGTTTGCGGCAGAACAGCATGCGAGTGCGGTGGGGGCGGTCTTTTTTGACGGTGAGATTCGCCATTCGTTCGCACCAAAGGCGAGCCGTGCACAGGTGATGACGATTCTTTCCCATCTTGACACGCCTGACAAAACCGTTGTCGCGGGTTCGGTGCTGGCGAATGCACTGAACGGTGCGGGGGCATTGCTCAAAAAGCAGTCGCTCGTGTTCGTCTTTTCTGATTTCCGCACGGCCGACTGGATTCAGCCCCTTGCACGCCTTTCCCACAAGCACGATGTCGTTTCTGTCCGTGTGACAGACCCTAGCGATGTGGAACTTCCCGCCGTCGGTACGATTCCGTTTATGGACGGCGAAACGGGCGAGTGGCGCATGCTGCCCACCTCATCGGCACGATTTGCGCACGCATGGGCAGACGATAACCGCCAGCGCACGGATTTTTGGAAGACGGAATGTTTACGTCACGGCGCATACCCGCTCACGCTTTCTACCACGGACGATGCAGCGCAGGTGCTGGCGGGATTCTTTTTACAGAGAGGACGCATGTGAATCGATCTTTTCGTCTGCTGATGGTGTTTTCTTTTTTTTCCTGTGTATTATTCCCGCTGAATGCAGAAGAACAAGGTGTCGTTCAGATTTGTATGCCTGAGTCTCCGTGCGTGGGCGACAAAATTGAAGTGCGCTATATCTTCCACACAGAAACAGATGTGATTGACGGTGAAGAATCGCGTCGTGATATGACCGCAGATTTGACGGCTCTTCCCGCATTTATTGCACAAAGTGAAAATTGTACTATACTTTCTGCCACGCTTGACCGCTTTGGCGCAGACTATACGCTTTTGCTTACGTTCATCGGGTGGAAGGTAGGGCAGATTGACTTTGCGCCGTTCGCACTCGGCGGCTGTCTGGTTAATCTTGAGCCGATAGCAATTTATTCGGTGGTGGAACGGGCGGGTGCAGATGGTTTTCGTCCTGCCTCGCCCCCCCTGGTTGTGCCGGGAACAAGTGCCGTGCTTGCGCTTCTTGCCATTTTCTTTCTCGTAGCTTTGAGCGGAGCGCTTTTTGCCCTCTTTCATATTCCCGCCATTGCTGGCTTCCTCACAAAATCCCGTGCTGAGCGTATTGCACGGCGGAACATGCGGCTTGCCCTCAAAAAACTTCATGGACTCTCTGCCCGAGGGGAAGGACTTGCGGACAAGGCTTTTTGTGCTGCCTTGCAACATATTCTTCGTAATTATCTTTCCAAGCGTTTTGCCTGGGATTTTGCTTCCGTTCATACTGCCGCCTTGTATGAAACGGTTTCCGGCATTTGTGGCGGTGACTTGACTGATGAACAGGATGAACTTGTGGAGAAACTACTTTCGCTTTTTACTCGGACTGATTATGTCCGCTACGCCTCTGATTCATTGAAAAAGGATGAGCGCGAAGGCCTGATTGCCTCGGCAAAAGAACTGGTGGAGGAATTGGGAGGTGTTCATGCTGACCTTTGAAAATCCTGCGGCCTTTTTTTTCTTGCTGCCCCTTCCCCTGCTTTTTCTGCTCAGGGCTCTGGGGCTGTTCAGGCGCATTTCTTTTCCCCTGACTCTTTCTGACTGGGGTGGAAAAACCTTTGCATGGCGGGAAGTCGGAAGAAAATTTGCAGGCCTGGCGTCACAGGTGCTCTGCGGGGCTGGCTATCTGCTTTTGGTGATTGCCTTTGCAAATCCGCTGATTCATCATCAGGAAAAAGTCTATACGTCAAAAGGAAGCGACATTCTCTTTGTGCTGGACACCAGTCCTTCCATGGCGGCAAAAGACATTGCCAATATGACCCGCCTGGAGGCTGCAAAAGTTGGCATCCATACGCTGGTAAAGGCAAATAAAGGTGCTTCCTTTGGTCTTGTTGCCATGGCAAGTGAAGCCGCCGCTCTTGTTCCTCCTACCAATGACCACGATTTGTTCTTGCAGCGGCTGGATTCCCTGGTGGTGGGAGGCTTAGGCGAAGGTTCCGCAATCGGCGTGGGGTTGAGTTCCGCCGTCTATCACTTGCTTTCTTCCTCTGCTCCCAAAAAATGCATTGTGCTGATTACCGATGGCGAAAACAATGCAGGCTCCATTCACCCGGAAACCGCCGCCATGCTGGCCTTGGAAAAGGGCATTACGCTCTACACCTTTGGCATCGGCACTCGGGGAGCCGTTCCCATTGAATACATTGAGCCGGAAACAGGTCGCGTCCGCTCCGGCTACTACGAATCCGAATTTGACAGCAGACCTTTGGAAGAGATTGCCCGTCTTGCTGGCGGACAGTATTTTGGTATTGAAAACACTATGGCACTTGCCGATGCGCTTTCGTCCATCAGCCAAATGGAGGCCACTGCCCAGACTTTCTATCTGCGTACTGCTGACGAATATTTCTGGCATCTCTTTCTCCTTGCCGCTGCTATTGTCTTAGCCTTTGCATGGATTTTTAAACGCCTGCTTTTAGGGGAGGTTCTCTAATGATTTTTCTTGCCCGTCCTTATGCATTTTTCTTTCTCCTGCCCCTCATTCCAGCCCTTGTCTTGACTGCAGTGCGTTTCCGCAGGCTTTTGGTGAGTCTGGGAACTCTCTATGAAACGGATGCTGAAAATACGGCTTCATTGCGCCACCTTACCCATGCTGTGTGGGGAAAGTTTTTTTTGCGCACGCTTTGCTGGATATTTCTGGTGCTTGCTTTTTCCGGCATTTCATGGGGAAGTAAAAAAGTATCCGTGCAGAAAAGCGGAACGGCAGTTTCTTTTGTCTTTGATATTTCATACAGCATGAATGCGCCCGATGCGGGAAAAGGACTTACCCGTCTGGAGGCTGCCCGTCAGTATGCCATGGCATTGCTGGATTCCATGGGCGTAACATCGGTTTCCGTGGTGCTGGCAAAGGGTGACGGTCTGCTTGCCATGCCGCTTACGGAAGACCGTGCTTCCCTTCAGTCGCTTTTGGATGCCCTTTCTCCCGAATTGATGACGGCTGCTGGCTCCCGCATTGGTCGGGGCATTGAGACTGCACTTAATTCCTTTCCCCATAATTCCGCCCAGGCTTCCCAAGTGTGGGTTTTTACTGATGGCGATGAAACGGATAAAGGATTACAGACCGCCTTGGACAAAGCGGTGCGCTACGGTATTCCCGTGGTATTGATTGGCTTTGGAAGCGAGCAGGGAAGGGAGGTTCTGGCGGGTGACGGAAAGACAAAAGTCCACACCGCTCTGAATGCGGGCACATTGATTACTGCAAGTGACCGTGCCAATGAAAAGACCTTGCTTCCCCAGCAGAAAAATCAGCCTCCCCTGATTCGCTATGTGCAGGCTACACAGACTGGTTCCGCCTATACGTTACTGCACTCCCTTAAAAATCCTTCCATCCGTCCGCAAAAAGAGGCTGAATTTGAAACGGCGGAAGTTGTGCCCGACACCACCACCTATGCCTACGAAAGCCAGCGGATAGACCGCCACGGCATTTTTCTTTTGCTTGCCCTCATCTGTTTTGTCGCTTCCTTTGTCGCAGGGGAACTTGCTGTTTCTGCAAAACCATTGCGCCATGCACCGCTACTGCTGATTTTCTGTGTGCCATTTTTTTCTTCCTGCAATATGAGCGGCAGTACTTCCATCGTAAGGGGCACTTGGGCCTGGTATCAGAAAAAATTCCATGAGTCCACGGCGATTTTCTTGCAGGCTGACTCCATGGCCCTTGCCCGACAGGATAAGGAACTTGAACAGTATGCGCTTTTTGGACTTTCCGCAACCTATCTTGCTCAGGAAGAATTGGAAGCGGCAGATAACCGCCTTGACCAGATTGCCCCCGATGCTCCACCGCAAGTCCGTTCTGCTGCCCTCTACAATAAGGGCATCATTGCACATCACAATGGCGAAAACCAGCGGGCGATTGCCCTGTTCAAGGAAGCGATTCTGGCGGACTGTACCAATACGAATGCAAAAATCAATCTTGAGCTGTGTCAAACGGAAGAATCCATACGACAGGCACAGGGGGCAGAAAAGGAAATGCAGCAGGCAAGCGAAAGTAAAGATGACTCTGCCTTGCAAAAAGGCATATTCACGTTGATAAAGGAAAAGGAGCAGAACCAATGGAAAAAAGTACAGTCAAACAAGAAAGACGACGGCATTCTGGATTACTGATGTGCATCTTTCTTACGGTCTTTATTTTTCCGGCAGAGGCAAAAAGGCTTTCTGATTCCGAAATCCCAAGCCTTAAACTGATTCCCCGGGACGACATATGCTTTGTGGGGCAGGAAATGACCTATACTCTGGAACTTCCCGGCGTTGATTCTTCCCTTGCCCGCACTGACGTGCCCGATTTTTCTGACGGAAAAACAGATGCCCGCTTTATCTCTGCCCGAAAAACTGAATTTTCCGATTCCGAGGGGGAAGCAGGCACGCGCTTTCAGTTTCAGATTGTCTTTTCATCAGCGGGAAGGGCAGTCCTGCCGCCCCTCACAGTCTACATCAACCGCCACTCCTATGCCATTCCCTTTGAGCAGGTAACCGTCTACGAAGACCCTGCAACTATTCAGCCTCAGCTTTCCATTTCCTTTGAGGATGACCGCTTGCAGTCATTGCAGTCTCGCTCGGCACCCCTTTCTGTTTCAGCAGGAGAAACAATTACTTTTACCCTCTCCATCCGCTATTGCACCCAGATACTGCATTTTTCCTGGGATTTACCCAAAAATTCCATTTTTACCGAATTGACGCGCTATGACAGTGCCCGTGGGGAGCCGCAAAAAAAATCCTTTTCGCCAGAGCCGCTTCCTTTGGCTCGCTTTTCATGGACTCCGCTGGTGGAAGCTTCCTATACCCTGCCTACCTTTTCAGTGGAAGCGGTGGCCTATAACGGCGGGCGCAAAATGATTTCCCTTCCGCCTCAGATTATTTCCGTAAGTGCGGCGCAGGAGACAAGAGAAAAAGCAGTTTTGTCTTCTCCGTCTCAAAGCCTTTTTGACCAGGCCTTTGCGCCGCCAGAGCAGACCGATGAAAAATCCGCCCTGACAGCCGATGCCACAGTGGCAAAAAGTCAGGCCGGCAAGGTGCTTAAAGTGATTCCGTCTGACAGTCAGCGGCCAGTGCTTTTTCTTGCGGGAGCGGTTGCCAGTGCCTTGCTTTCTGGGGCACTCTGTCTCTTGCGGCAAAAACGAAAAATGCTGCTGCCCCTCATGCTTTCCCTTGCCTGCCTGGGGGGAGCGGTCTGGACTTTTGCGGGGAGCAGAACCCAGTATGCCCTGTTTAGTGGCGGAGCAGTGTATGCCGTTCCAGAAGATTCCGCTTCCTCCGTCATGCAGCTTCCCGCCGATACCCGTGTAAGGATAGTAGAAAAAGCCGGCGACTGGGTGTATATTAAAAGCGACGATTACGCCGGATGGGTCAAGGAAAAGGAAGAATAGTCATGAATTTTGGTGATATTTTAAATCAATGGTCAGACCAACAAAAGTCAGAAAAGCAAAAGAAAAAACAGCCTCAGAATCAGGTGTCCCACAAAAAAGCCAACGCCCCCACAGCGGAGGAAAAAGCGGCGATGGCTCAGGGCTACAGTGCAGAAGAAATCATGGAGCAGGAAGCCCAGCGAAAAATCAATCCCATGGAACTGTGGCTCCGCCGCTACGGCACAGTGGACAAGGACAGGATTGCCAATCAGTATGCTGAGGAAAATAAAATGCAGAGCCGCGAATATCTGCGCACCATGCGTCCCGAAGCCCGCATTGACTTGCATGGTCTTACCCGAGACGAAGCCTGGAGCCGTCTGGATGGATTTGTACTGGACTGTAAGCGGCGCGGACTCAAAAAAATTATCATTGTCCACGGCAAGGGAAATCATTCCCACGGATCCGATCCTGTGCTGGGTGCTATGGTACGCACGTACATTGAGCGCAGCGAGCATTTGGGCACCTCTGGTCACCCCGACCACACGCAAGGCGGAACCGGGGCTACATGGGTTATCATAAAATAACGGATTTTTTGCTTGTATTCTTTTGGGGAATTTATTATCTTTAAAGTATGGACGATTTGTACAGTGTTTTGGGCGTGACAGAGAGCGCAAGTGATGATGAAATCAAAAAGGCATACCGAACGCTTGCCTTTAAATATCATCCGGACAGAAATCCCGGCGACAAGACTGCGGAAGAAAAATTCAAGAAAATCAATGCCGCCTACGAAGTGCTGGGGGACAAAAACAAGCGCAATCAGTACGACCGCTATGGCTCCACATCGTCCTATGATTCTTCATCCTCCTACGGTGGCTATGGCAGTTACGGAAACAGCTACAATGGCTACGGAAATACCTATCGCGGCGGTTACAGCCAGCAGGAAGATGCCTTCTACCAGTGGTTCAACAGTGCCTTTCAGCAGGCTGAGCGGGAAAGTCGGCAGAATCCCAACAATCAGGGCAATGAAAGCTGGACGGAATATTACCGCCGCCAGACGGAACGCCCCATGACCCGCAGTGAAAGTTTTGGTTCGCTGATTCAGCATTTCCTCATGTTCGGATTAGGATTCTTTTTCCTTAGATACAGTTGGTTTATTCTGCCTTTTGGACCGATTCTCTGTGCTGCCGCCATAATCAAGGGTGCAAAGGGCATGGTGCGGGCAGTCAGGGGAATCTTCGCAAAATAAAAAAAAGCGCAGCCTGTAAAAACTGCGCCATAATCGCTTATGCAAGTATGTGTCGGTAAAGAATCTAGCGTTCGCGGAAAATAATTCTTCCCTGATTTAAGTCATAGGGAGAAAGCGCAACTTTTACCGTGTCACCGGGAACAATCTTAATGAAATGCTTTCTCATTTTGCCAGACAGGTATGCGATGATTACATGACCGCCCTGCTTTAATTCTACGCGGAATTTCGCGCCTGGAAGTGCCTCCTTAATCAGGCCGTCTACTTCAATTTCTTCCTCTTTTGCCACAAGTCCTCCAAAAAATTGTGCAGATTTTTATCGAAAAAATTTGCTTTTTTTGCATTTTGCACTTATATTAGTATGTACAAATACTCAAAATTGTCAACACATGGGAGTTTGGGAAAAATGGATAAAGAATTTGTAGAGCAGATGAGAGTGAAACTGGAGGAGCAGAAGAAGACTATTCTTGAATCCCTCGCAGCACAAAATGCCGACTACAAAAAAATTGTGGAAAGCGGCGATGCCACTGGTGATGTCATTGACGTTGCATCTGATGTTATTGATGGTCAGCTTTTGGAATCCTTGGGAACTCAGGACGCAAACCGTCTGCAGCAGATTAAAAATGCCTTGGACAGAATCAAGCAGGGTAAATACGGCTTGTGCCTGAAGTGCGGAAAAGAAATTCCCCGCGAGCGTTTGGAAACCTTGCCCTATGCCTTTATGTGCGTGGACTGCAAGACTCATGACGAGCGCAGGAACCGCTAGTAATTGCTGAATGTTACAGCGCAGTAAATGCCATGCCCTCTGAACTGAGTACCGCTTTTTCCTTGTAGCCTGCTTGTTTTGCCAGTTCAGTGGCAAGGTCAAAGGCACAGTCAAGAGCCACCGCAGTGTGGGCATCAGAGTTAATCATGACAGGCACATTTTTTTCATGCAGGAGCGAAAGCAGATAGGCTGAAGGATAGGGGCTTGTCATGTAGCCGCGGGAAATAGCACCCGTGTTGATTTCGGCAACAACGCCTGATTTTGCAATGGCTTCTGCCAGTGACCGCAACTCTTTTTTATACCATTCCTCATCTTCAGAAAAAAGCCTGAGTTTGCCGTTGAATTTGCGGATTAAGTCTGCGTGGCCAAGAATGGTAAAGTCTCCGCGGAAAAGCATTTCTTTTTGCAGTGAAAAATAATATCCCACTGCCTTCTGCACATTTCCCTCAAAAATGTCGCGGATGCCTTCTGCCAGTTCAGGCGGATTGTTGTCCACGGCAAAGATTTTTGTCGGGTTTGGCAGAAAGTGCACGGAGCCAATCAGAAAATCAGGCTTAAAGGCGGAAAAATTCTCAAAGCGGGGAGCACAGATGCCGGGCAGGTAGTCTGCCTCAAAGCCCAAAAAGATTTCGATTTTGCCGGCGTATTCCTTTTGCAGGCGGCGGATTTCCTGCGTGTATGCACCGTGCTGTCTGCTTTCTAAATGCCAGTCGGAAGAGTAGGGATACATGCTGTGTGCGGAAAAGCCCAGCCGCTCAATGCCTTTTTCAATGGCGGCTTTCACCATCTCTTCGGGTGTGTTCTTGCCATCGCAAAAAGTTGTGTGTGTATGAAAATTAGTTTTCATGGTAGCGCATGCCTTCAATTTTGAGGACTTCCACGCATTTTGCGAGAATGGTTTCCGGCTTTTGGGGCTTAACCAGATAGGCTTTTGCACCGATGTTCAGGGCTTTTACCACAACTTCCCGCTGCATTGCCTGAGAATAGATGATGACTGGCATGTGACTCTGCTTTGCCGCCAGTTTGTTGAGCACTTCCAGACCGGAAAGCCCCGGCATAAAGATGTCAAGTATAATCAAATCGTAGTAGCGTTCTTCAATGGCACACAAAAAATCCTCGCCCGATTCAAAGGTTTCTGCCTCACAGCCGATTGTAGCGAGCATGTTTTTGAGCAGGTTGCGGAAAATAGGCTGGTCGTCCACGATGGCTGCATGAAAAAGAATGCCGGAATCTTCTTCATCACGGCTGAGGCTTTCCGAGACAAAGCGGGTTCCGTAGGATTCATCGCGCACAAGGTCTTCGGACAGCAGTTTTTCTGAAATCTGTTCCTGACTGGTGGTGCTTGAAAATCCTTTGACCACCGTTCCCAGCACTTCCGCAAGACTGCGCACAACTTTTATGCCGGCATATTCCGTATGACCCTCCACCAGGTCTTTTACAAAGGCATTGAGCGAAAGAATCTTGATATTGGGTTTGAGGATTTTTGGACAGGAAAGCAGGGCATCCAAAAGCTGTTCCAGATTGGGTGCGTCAAGGAAAGTCAGTTCCATATCCGTAAGCATGACGATGACTTTTGGGCGGTCAGCGTCAATGTCCTTGATGAAGTCTGGAATCTTATGCTTCATCATGGCAATTTTTTCGTGATTCAGTCCCTGTGCAATTTCTATAAAAAGCACTTTGTCATTTATGTGCATGTTAAGTACGCAGGGAGTGGTGTCCATGGCAAAGGTGATGCCCAGAATCTTTCCCAGGGCTTCCAGAAACAAGTCCATTTTGAGCGGGCGCTTAAAGTAACTGACCACGCCCAGCTGAATTAAATCTGCAATCTTGTCTTTTTCAATTTTTGGCCCAATGAGGATGACGGGGATTTTTTTTGCGTTGGGGTCGGATTTTTTTTGCTGAAGAAAAGGCAAGGCCGCACTGACTGACTCAACATCGAGAATCAGCAAGTCGGGGAGGACTTTGATGGTGCGTGTGAATGCCGTAAGAAGTCCCGTTCCGCTTTCTACGTTGATGGCATAGGAGGCAAGCTTTTCTTTTAGAAACTCACGAAAATTATTGTCTGCGTCCATCAGCAAAACTTGTTTCATATGATTATGATATAGGAACATTGCCGAATTTTCAACAGAAATTCTTGCGATATGAAGAAGGTTTTTTACATTTTTTGGAAATCTGTGCTATTATATAGTAGTAGGAAAAATCAGGAGGATTGCATATGAAAAAAGTGACTGTATTTTTGGCTCGCGGATTTGAAGAGATTGAAGCCATAACCATTATTGATTATTTGCGCCGTGCGGAAGTGGACGTGACCACCGTGGCTATTCCTGAAAAGGGATCGATTGAAAGCACGGCACTGGTAATGGGCTCCCACTGCATTTCTGTGGTTGCCGACATGCAGCTGAATGTGTACCTGCACTCCCTGGGGGAGGAATATCCTGATGCAGTTTTTTGTCCTGGCGGCATGCCCGGTGCCATAAACATTGCAAACTGTGAGCCTGCAGTGGACTTGATAAAGAAGATGTACAGGGCGGATAAAATCGTAGCCGCCATCTGTGCCGCTCCCATCGTCGTGCTGGCAAAAACAGGCATTCTTGCGGGTAAAAGTTACACTTGCTACCCCGGCATGGAAGATGACCTTGCAAACTATTGCGGCTCGGCTCCAAAAATGGCTGCCGCCATGAAAGGCTCCAAGTTGATTCGTGGCGTACCCTTCGTCTTTGACCAGAATGTGCTAACTGGGCGCGGTCCTGGCACCGCTGAAGAATACGCCATGGAATTTGTCCGCCTGCTCACCGATGAGGCAACAAAAAACCGCTTGGCAAAAGGAGCCTGCCAGCGGGGTTATTGAAATCTGCTTGCATATGCTTTGATGAACACGGATATATTTATGAGCCGCGAAGCGGGATTTTTAAGGGCAGCGTCCTTAAAGCGTGCCGTAAAGTGGTGGGGCTTTAGGGGAGGAGTAACCCGCACTTCGCAGTAGGGGGGTGCTCCTCCCCTAATAACAGGGGGGTACAGGGGAAGTCCCCTGAAGTTATGGACGAACGATAATTGACGCCAGTTCCGGTGTCTTTTCCAAATCTTTTTTCAGCCCTTCCTCTCGAGCCTTGTTCTTGTAGGCAGGATCCTGGAAGCTGTAGGTGAAGTTGGTGTGGACATCGTAGGTGCCGTTCATAATGGCGAATGCATCTTCGGTCATAACCAGTTCTTCGTCTGTGGGAATGACAAATACCTTTACCTTGCTGTCGTCCGCACTGATGCAGGTTTCTGCGTTGCCAGTGTTTGCAAGGGCATTTTTCTTGGGGTCGATTTTTACGCCCAGCCACTCAAGACCTTCCAGAGCCTTGCCGCGGATGAGGGCAGAGTGTTCGCCAACGCCAGCGGTGTATACGATTGCGTCAACCGGACCGATTGCAGCCATATATGCGCCAAAGTATTTCTTCAGGCGGTAACATTCCATGTCTACGGCAAGCTGGCAGTCCTTGTCACCCTTTGCGGCTGCTTCAGCAACATCGCGGCGGTCAGCAGACTTTCCAGTAAGACCCAGCAAGCCAGACTTTTTGTTCATTGCATTGTCCATGTCTGCGGGACTCATGCCTGTCTTGCGCATGATGTAGAAGGGAAGCGCCGGATCCATGTCACCAGTACGGGTTCCCATAACGAGACCTTCCAGCGGAGTAATGCCCATTGAAGTGTCGTAGCAGCAGCCGTTCTTAACCGCACACATGGATGCGCCGTTGCCAACGTGAGCGATGATAACATTGGTGTCTTTGGGAGCCTTGTGGAGAAGGACAGAAGCACGCTTTGCGGTGTAGAGGAATGAAGTTCCGTGGAAACCGTAGCGGCGGGCAGCGTATTTTTCGTACCATTCCTTGGGAATTGCATAGCGGTAGCTTGAAGGCGGCATTGTCTGATGCCATGCAGTGTCCAGAACTGCAACGTGGGGTACGTTGGGAAGTACTTTCTGAGCTGCTTCAATACCCATGATGTTTGCAGGGTTGTGGAGGGGACCCAAATCCTGTACTGAGCGGAATGTCTCCAGGACTTCGGGAGTAACCTTAACGCTCTTGGTGAACTTGTCGCCGCCGTGCAGAACACGATGACCGACCGCACCGATAACGCTCATGTCAGAAATAACGCCGTGGTCTTTGTCCGTAATGGCGTTCAAAATCAACTCAATTGCTTCCTTGTGAGTGGGACAGGGGCTTTCCAGCACGAATTTGTCCTTTCCCTTGGGCTTGTGGGTAATCACTGAACCGTCCTGAGTAACGCGCTCTACAATGCCCGTTGCCAGAACATCCTTGTTGTCCCAGTCATACACCTGGTATTTTGCGGAAGAAGACCCGCAGTTCAAAGTAAGAATAACCATTGTTTCGTCCTTTTCAATGAAAATTGTGTCCTTATTATACAACTATTCTCTAAATTGGGGAAGTAATTTGTCCATTCTGTTCATCTTGTGAAAAAAAGCAACGGCAAAGGGAATGGAAGTGGCGCTTGTGAGCAAGTCGCTGATAGCCTGACTAACCTGCACACCAGTAATGCCGATGACCCGAGGCAGAATCAGAATCAGGGGAATAAAATAGAGCCCTTGGCGCAGGCTGGAAAGAAAAGTGGCCGCCTTGGCTTCTCCCGTTGTCTGCAGCATCATGTTGGTGCCAAAAATCAAGGCGTGGAAGGGCAGGGAGGAACACTGACAGCGCATGGCGAGAGCACCCACGGAAATAACATCGGGATCATTACGGAAGGCGGCGACAATCTGCGGGGCAAAAATCACAAAGAAAAGTCCGAATGCCGACATTACGCCAAAGGTCGCCTTAATCATAAAGAAAAAGGCCTGCTTTACCCGTGCAAAATTTCCTGCCCCAAAGTTCATGCCGCAGACTGGCTGAAATCCCTGACCGATACCAATGGCAATCGACATCAGGAACATAAAGACACGGTTGGTAATGGACATGCCCGCCACCGCCGCATCTCCATAGGAGCCTGCCGCTACATTTAATAATATAGAAGAAATTGTTGCCATACCCTGCCTGAAAAGGGAAGGAAGTCCATTTTTAACTATTTTTTTGTAGGTCTGACCACTGCGGGAAAGATGGGAAAGGGAAAGCTCCGCCACCGATTTCTTCCGCAAAAAGACGGAAAGCAGGAGGCTGAAACTTACGCACTGACTCAACAGCGTTGCAATAGCCGCCCCGCTGATGCCCAGCTTGAAGACAAAAATGAAAAGGGGGTCAAGACCGATATTTAAAATGCCGCCAAAGGTCAGCCCCACCATAGAAAGAGCGGCTTTTCCCTGAAAGCGCAGCTGGTTGTTCATCACAAAGGTGGTGCACATAAAGGGTACGCCAATCAAAATGTAGCGGGCATAGGCTTCCGCATAGGGCTGAATGGTAGGTGTGGCTCCCAGCATGGTGACCAGAGGCTTCTGAAAAATCAATCCTATCGTACCCAGAATAATTCCCATGGTAAAGGTAAAGAAAATGGCAGACGAACAGTACATGTTTGCCCTGTCATAGTCTTTTGCTCCCAGAGCACGGGAGGTGAGGCTGCCAGAACCCATGCCAATCGTAAAGCCAAGTGCCTGAATTATCGTCATTATGGAAAAATTGATGCCCACAGCACCGCTTGCACTTGTTCCCAGCTGAGATACAAAGAAAGTGTCCGCCATGTTGTAGATGGCTGTTATCATCATGCTGATAATTGTGGGAATAGCCATGCGGATGATAAGGTGACCCACAGGCGCAGTTGTCATCTGCAAGAGCATTTCATCTTGATTTGTCTTGACTTCACGGTGAGCCATAAGAATAGTTTCCCTTTTTTCTCCAACTTTTTCAAGCGAAAAAAGTGATGAGGGCAAAGCGACAGGATAACTTTTTGTTTTATAACAAGGTGATTATGGAATTGGACGTAACGTTGGGGCATACTGGTTTTTGAAATAGATAGCATATGCCGCATGAAAAATATGGAATATGCTAGGAGTGCAAGAATGAAGCAAAGAAAAGTGATTTTTGTGGGACTTGCCCTTGCCCTGGCAGGCAGTCTTGTGGTGGCAGAGACCCTTACGGCAACGCGTCTTGCGGAAGGCAGTGCTGAGGCTCTGAACGGGGAGACGATTACCGCTGCCGAGGCAGACAAAAGCGTACTGGTGGCAAGAAATGGCGCAGGCGTAACGGCAAAGAATGTGACGCTGGAAAAAACTGGCGGCGATACTTCAAACGAAGGAGAGAGCAATTTTTACGGACTGAACGCGGCAGTGGTGGCAGAAAGTGAAAGTCTCATCTCTCTGCAAAAGGCAAATGTGACGACAAATGCTGACGGTGCAAATGCCGTGTTTGCTACCGGAAACAAATCTTCGGTGATGGCAAAGAATCTGACTATCCGTACCCAAAAGAACTCTTCCCGCGGACTTGACGCAACCTATGGCGGTAGTATTGTGGCGGAAAATGTGGATGTTGTTACTCAGGGAGCTCATTCCGCAGCCTTTGCAACAGACCGTGGCGAAGGAAATGTAACCGTAACAGGAGGAAAAGCCGCTACAAATGGCGAAGGTTCTCCCGTCATCTATTCAACAGGAAACATCACGGTAAAAAATCTGACGGGAAGCGCGGAAAATTCTGAAATCGCCGTAATTGAAGGCAAAAACAGCGTTACGCTGGAAAAAGTAAAACTGACGGGCGGCACCAAAAACCGTCGTGATGAAGGAAGTGCAAGCAGTGCAGTTATGCTGTATCAGAGCATGAGCGGAGATGCGAATCGTGGTGTAAGTACCTTTACTGCCAGAAACAGCGAACTTACCAGTAGGTCAGACGGGGCATTTTTCTACGTGACCAACACTAGTGCCGTTATCAATCTGACTGGAAACAAACTGACCAATCCAAATGAAACCCTGCTCCTTGCAAGCGGAAATGAATCAAATCGGGGCTGGGGAAAGCCTGGTGCAAACGGTGGAAACGTTACCTTGCATACAGCAAAGCAAACCCTGGCAGGAAATGTCGTGAGTGACAGCATAAGCCGCATAAACCTGAAATTTGGCGCAGGAACAAACTTTACAGGCGCAATCAATGGGGAAAAGACTGGACTGGTCAATCTGACGCTGGCAAGGAAGGCAAAAGTGACGCTCACTGCCGATTCCTACGTGAACGAATTGAAGGACGAAGACGCATCTTTTAAGAACATCGTTTCCAATGGACACACACTGTACTATAATAAGAAAGCAAAAGCAAACGCAGACTTAAAAGGCCGTACCATTTTGCTTCCCGATGGCGGAAAACTGCTTGCCTATGAAATGGACTTGTCTGATTCAAGCGATAGGACGAAAAATGCAGACAAGGGCACAAAGATTCCCCTGCCCAACCGCGAGGCAAAGAAAGCAGACATGCAAGTTACCAGCCTGACTGGAAAATTGACCTATGTAGGAAAAGACGATAGTGCTGCTACGCTTTCTACCGCTGACGGAAAAAATCTTACTCTGGTGCTGATGAAAAGACCTGACCGCAAGGACGTCAAAAAAGGCATGAAAGGAATGAAGGGCGGGGCAGGCAAGATGCCTGATGATGCAAAGGGAATGCAGCCCCCGGAGATGGGAGGAGAACCGCCAGAAATGGGAAGGGAACCTCCTGAAATGGGCACAGATGCTTCCGCGATGAAAGGACAAGCACCCATGACTGACAGGCAGAAAAATCAGGCTGGAAAGCCGCCTAAGCCCCTTACGCTGGACGACCTGAAAAAACTGGACGGCAAGACCGTGGAAGTCAAAGGCTTTGCGCAAAAAGACGGCGGATTTGTAGTTCTGGAGGCATCGGAAAAATAAAAAAATGGGGGAGCGGCACTTGCTCTCCCCTTTTCTTACCCTGAAAGAATTATGCGGGTAGATACTTTGAAAAACTCGGTAAATATGCTAGATTTGACTGAGAGATTAGAGTTTTTATGGAATACTACTGCATAATGGTTCTTACCGGCGAAGAGAAATCCTTCAAGGAAAGAGCCTCACAGGAATTAAAAGACCGCTTTTTTGGTACAGATTTTTTTGTGTTTGAACGTAAACTTTTTACCAATAAAAGGGGATGGTTTGATGCCGTACTTTTTCCTGGCTACGTCTTTTTCCGCACCGAAGAACTGTCTCCGGAATTTTTTGACCGACTAAAAAAAATCGAAGGCTTTTGCAAAATCCTCCGCGACAATCAGCATCCCGTAAAATTTACCGGACATGCCCTTGAAGAACTAAAAGCATTCATCAATAACGGTGCAAAATGGGGCATATCCAAAATCAAATTCCTTCCCGGCCAGAAAATTCAGGCAATCTCCGGCCCTCTTGTCGGCCTTGAAGGAAACATCATCGCCGTAAACAAAAAAAGAAAAAGAATCACCGTACAGACCACTCTCACTTCAAACAGCGTTCGCTTTGACCTTCTCTTTGAAGACGCGGAAGTAGTAGAATGAGATTCCGCTGCACTGCCAGGGCAAACGCATTATAATCCATTCGCAAGTAAGACAAAAAGGGCACAGGTAA
>ERZ842401.2655-NODE-2655-length-23573-cov-3.469640_pt1 | contig 23573 bp, 19 predicted proteins | sample MGYA00521270_ERZ842401 | MGnify/ENA primary metagenome ERZ842401 (study PRJEB31892, sample SAMEA3878208) | bioreactor metagenome | biome: Moose rumen | place: Sweden | collected 2011-10 | study: EMG produced TPA metagenomics assembly of the PRJEB12797 data set...
GGAGTTCAGACGTGTGCTCTTCCGATCTGGTGCCAGCAGACTTATCGCCCCCTATTTCAGCTCCTCACAGATAGTGTGGACCATTATAATCGGCACTATCATGATAGCTATGGCGCTTGGCAACTACTTCGGCGGAAAAAGCGCCGATAAGGACCCCGACCCCGATAAGCTGTATAAACGCATACTGATATCATCGGTGTGGATAGCCGCTATACCCTTTGTGGGCAAGATAGTCATTCTGGGCGTTTCGGCGCTGCTGGTGGTGACTATCAACACCAATTTTCTCATATGGGCAGCTTTTCTTGCCTGCATGATAATTTTCGTGTTCCCCTTGTTTTTGCTGGGAACAGTAACTCCCTCACTGGTAAAATACACCACCGACAGCCTTGAGGATAACGGCAAAACTGTGGGAACTCTCGGCGCATTCAACACCATAGGCAGCATAATAGGCACCTTTGCGCCAACCTTTATAACCATTCCTGCGGTGGGAACCTCGGTAACATTTCTCATATTTTCGGGAATACTGCTGGCGCTGGGGATAATTTACTTTGTATCATGCTCACGCTCAAAAATAGCAGTGGCGGTATCTGCCGCACTGTTTGTTATCTGCTGTCTGGTCAGCACATCTATCGGCTTCGCATTCTGGGAGGACACACTTGCCTATGAGGGCGAGTCGGTCTACAACTATTTGCAGGTCAAGGAGGACGACCGAAAGACGGTGCTTTCAACCAACGTGCTTTTCGGAATACAGTCGGTTTATATGAAGCAGGGCGGACTTTCGGGGCTGTATTATGACACAGCTCTGGCTGCACCCCTGATGTCTGAGGGCGGCGAGAAAAGCAATATACTCATTCTCGGCATGGGCACAGGCACTTATGCCAAGGAGTGCAGGGAGTTCTTCCCCGAGATATCCGTCCAGGGCGTTGAGATAGACGACAAGATAACCGACCTGGCTCACGAATACTTTGAGCTCGACAAAGACATAAAGGTCACCACCTACGACGGCAGAGCTTATCTGCAGGCGCTGAGCTCACAGAGAGATATGTATAACAGCGCTGCAGGTGCCCCCGACAAAAGTGTGGGAGAGCTCAGCTTCGACGTTATCATGGTGGACGCTTATCAGGATATAACCATACCCTTTCAGATGTCCTCGGTGGAGTTTTTCAGGCTGGTGAAGCAGAGCCTGAAGCCAGGCGGTGTAATGGTGGTGAACATGAATATGCAGTCTGACAGAGAGGACAGCATAAATTATTATCTGGGCGACACCATAGCATCGGTTTTTGATAATGTATACACTGTAAAGGTTGACGGCAGCACCAACAGGGAGCTGTTTGCTTCAGACAACGATAAAATGCTGACTGAGCTTTCAAAGAATATCAATAAACTTGACGACCCCGAGCTTAAAGAAAAACTTGACGATGTGAGCAGCTCTTTAGAGATATATGAGAGCAAGAACAGGATACTCACCGATGACAAAGCGCCCGTTGAGCTGCTGGGTATGAGGGTCATCGACGACCTTATCTCAGACGAGCTTTCATACTACAAAAAGGTGTTTAAGGAGCAGGGCGTAAAGGGCTTGCTGGAGTCTTAGTAATTTATGTTGATTTAAGGTTTGTGTGATATTATCTTATCAGAAACACTTCAGAAAAGAGTGAACAACATGGCTGAAAACAAAATAATTATTGTCATACCTGCATACGAGCCTGACAGCAAGATGCTGGGGGTAATAGATGATATTAAGGCTGACACCCGACACAGCATAGTTGTTGTAAACGACGGCAGCGGCGAGGATAAAAAAGAGATATTTTCAAAGGCTGCCGAGAGCGCTGTGGTGCTTGAACATGAGCAAAACAGGGGCAAGGGTGCGGCTATAAAAACTGCGCTAAAATATATCAGCGAGAATTTTGAGAGCCCTTACGGAGTTATCGTGGTCGACGCCGACGGTCAGCATAAGGTAAGCGATGCGGCAAGAATAGCGGATGCACTTGCTGAAAATCCCGATAAGCTAATAATGGGCTGCCGCAGGTTCACGGGTGATATACCTGCAAGGAGCAAGTTCGGCAACAGTGTTACAAGGGCTGTGTTTAAATTTGCGGCAGGGGTGGGGCTAAGCGATACCCAGACGGGGCTTCGGGGCTTTTCATCAAAGCTTGTGCCTTTTATGCTGGAAGTAAAGGGCGACAGATACGAGTATGAGATGAATATGCTGCTTGAATGCGCAAGAGAGGGCATTGAGTTTTTTGAGGTGCCCATAGAGACCGTCTACATCGACAACAACCAGAGCTCTCATTTTCACCCTATCAAAGACTCTGTGAGGATATATCGGGATATACTTAAATTCTCCTGCTCCTCACTGCTGAGCTTTCTGGTGGATTATACGCTGTATTCGCTGCTGTTTACTTTTACCCATAGTTTAGATATATCAAACATCACCGCAAGGGTGTTCAGCTCATGCTTTAATTTTTACATGAACAAGCGGTTTGTTTTTAAAAACAAGGATAACCTGGCAAAGACCGCTGTAAAATATTTTGCCCTTGCCGCCTGCATACTGGCGGTGAATACTCTGCTGTTAAAGCTGTGTACGCAGACGCTTATCAAAAACGAGTATATAGCTAAAATACTCATTGAAATGCTGCTTTTTATGATAAGCTGGGCAGTGCAGAAAAGCTTTGTTTTCAAGAAAAAGTTCAAGGCTGATGATAAACAGTGATGATAAAAGCCGTCCGATCTTCCCGGGCGGCTTTGTATTTTAAAATCTCTTTTTAATGATAACACAGCTGAGAGGTGCAAGCCTTAAATGCAGACAGTAGTTGAAGGAGCGAAGGTCGCCGTTAAGACAATTTGAGCCGCTGTATATATCACGGTCGGAGTTTAAAAGCTCCTCATAATCGCCGTTCTGCTCCACCCTCAGGGTGTAATTCTGATACATTCCCGAGAAGTTGAAAACCGCATAGACCGCATTGCCATAATTATCACGCCTTAAAAAAGTGTATATTGACTGGTTATTGTTGTTGGCATCTACCCACTTGAAAAATGCCGAGTTATAGTCATTTTCGTAAAGGGCAGGCTGCTCCTTATAGATGTGGTGCAGAGCTTTCAGATATTCGTGCAGTGAGTCGTGGGCAGGATATGTGAGCAGGTTCCAGCCCAGCTCCTTATGGGGTCGCCACTCCATATACTCCCCTATCTCGTTACCCATAAAATTGAGCTTTTTGCCCGGGTGGGTGAACTGGAAGGTATATAGAGCCTTTATGGTGGCTATCTTCTCCTCATGAGTGCCGAAGCATTTATCCAGCATGGTCATTTTGCCGTGTACCACCTCATCGTGTGAGTAGGGCAGAATATAGAGATTATTGTAAAAATAGCTCATTGAAAAGGTCATGAGATTATGGTTCGAGCGGCGCTCATAGGGGGGAGTTTTTACATAGTTTATGGTATCATGCATAAATCCCAGGTCCCATTTATAGTCAAAGCCCAGTCCGCCGAATTCAACAGGGGCAGTCACCTTTTCATAGTCGGTGGAGTCCTCGGCAAACAGCATAACATCGGGGTGACACTTCTGAATAGCGTAATTGGTGTTTTTCAAAAACCACATTCCGCAGTCGTTTATGGGATCATCTTTTCTGCCGTGCTTAAAGATAAGATTTGCTACTGCGTCATATCTTAGTCCGTCAACATGGTATTTCTCTATCCAGAAATTCACCGAGGATTTTACAAAGCTGAGCACATGGGGCTTTGAGTAATCAAAAAGCGCTGTGCCCCACTCGGAATATCGGTCGCTCTCCTGCTCGCTCTCAAAAAGGAAGCCGCCGTCATACTGGTGCAGTGCGTAAAAATCCGTAACAAAGTGGACAGGCACAAAATCAAGTATAACGCCGATACCTGCATTGTGGCAGGCGTCAATAAAGTGCATAAGCCCCGAGGGATCGCCGTAGCGTGAGGTGGCTGCAAAATATCCAGTTACCTGATAGCCCCAGGAGCCGTCAAAGGGATATTCGGTAATGGGCATAAGCTCGATATGTGTGTAGCCCATATCTTTTACATAGGGGATAAGCAGGTCGGTCATCTCGTCATAGGAGTAGAGCCTGTCGTCCTCCTCGCTGTCAAACTTTGTCCTCCATGAGCCGAAGTGGACCTCATAAATATTCACAGGCTTATCAAAGCATTTGTCTCTCGACTCCAGCCACTGCCTGTCATTCCACTGATAGCTGTCTATATCGAATACCTTTGAAGCGTTAAGGGGTCTTACCTCGCTGTAAAAGGCAAATGGGTCTGAGCGGTAGTGCTTCTGAAGCGCCCTTGTGGTGATGTGATACTGGTATATATCGCCGTTTTTGACCCCCTCTACGGTGGTTTTCCACACGCCTTCATCGTCACGCTGCATATCCATCTCGCTGCCGTTGAGCACCAGCTTCACATCAGCTGCATTGGGGGCATAGGTCACAAACCTGACTCCCCCATCGACAAAATGGGCGCCGAAATATTCATAAGCCTTTAAGCTCTGACCGCTCAAAAATTCTTTCTGTATCATCTGCGAACACTTCCTAAAATTATTTTTGATTTTTATTATTTATCAGTATTTACATTTTATAAAAAATGTGGTATAATAAATTGATAACTATAATTAAAAACTGAAAGGAACATTTCAGAATGTCCAATTCAACAATAACCAGATCAGCACTGTGCGAAGCTTTAAAATCGCTGTGTGCTGAAAAGGAATATGAAAAAATATCCATATCGGATATTACCAAAGCCTGCGGTCTTAACCGTCAGTCCTTTTATTATCATTTTCAGGATAAGGACGAGCTGCTTTCTTATATATATTTTAATGAGCTTTTCAAAAACATCACCCGCGGCGTCAACTATGACAACTGGTATGAAAGGCTGGAGGGCTTTCTTGAAAATATGCAGAAGGAACGCAAATTCTATTCAAACACCCTTAAAAGCAACGAAAAGACCTTTGAAAAATATCTGTTTGACAGTATGCACCGACTGTTCCTGCGGTTTTTCTACCACGCTGTTGCCAACACCAGAAAGCGCAGCGACAAGGCAAAATTTTTTGCCGATTTTTACTCCCACGGCTTCTGCGGCATAATAATCGACTGGGCAGCCGCCGGCATGACAGACTCCCCTCACAGCGTTATGCTGCAGATGAAGGAGCTGGCATACGAGAACGTTACGATAGGCAAGGGCTTTATCGAAAATCTGTAAAAAACAAAACAATAAGCACGGCAAGCATTCTGTCTGTCGTGCTTTTTTATTTTGCGTAAGTCACCTGTCCCTGCAAACGGCAGGGGCAAGGCAGCATGAAAATATCAGGTCTGTTTTTTATTCTTAAAGAGCATTAACATAGTCAATGAACCTGTCAAGTGCAGCTGCGCCCTCGGCAGTTCTCTTATACACGCCTGCGTGCTCAAGCACCTTTGAGAACACCTTGCCTATCTCAAGGCGAAGTATCTCATCAACATTATCCTTATTTATCTCATAATTCTTACTGAACTCGTCCACCCAGTCAGCGTGCTTTTCAAGCACCTCGTCGGCTCTTATATCATCACCGTTCACAAGGGCATTTGCAAGCTTTTCCATTTCGCCTTTTAGTCTTGAGGGCAGCACTGCCAGACCCATGACCTCGATAAGACCTATGTTTTCTTTCTTGATGTGGTGCAGCTCTGCATGAGGGTGATATACGCCCAGAGGGTGTTCATCTGTCGTTATGTTGTTTCTCAGCACCAGGTCGAGCTCAAAATTACCATCTCTCATTCTGGCAATGGGAGTTATAGTATTGTGAGGCTCACCATCGGTCTCGGCGTAGATAAAGGCTTCTTCATCGGTATAGCCTCTCCATGCGGAAAGTATCTTGTCTGCAAGCTCAACGATAGCTTCCCTGTCACTGCCGTTAAGGCGGATGACCGACATAGGCCACTTGACAATGCCTGCACTTACGCCCTCATAGCCCTTGAAGGTCACACTGCGCTCCACCTCAGACTTAGCCATGGGGAACTCATAATGACCGCCCTGAAAATGCTCATGAGAAAGTATCGAGCCGCCAACTACGGGCAGGTCGGCATTTGAGCCTACAAAATAGTGGGGAAACTGCGAAACAAAATCAAACAGCTTGTTGAAAGCAGACTTATCTATGACCATAGGGGTATGCTGCTTGTTGAACAGTATGCAGTGCTCGTTATAATACACATAAGGCGAATACTGCAAGCCCCAGTCGCAGTTATCTATCTTAACGGGGATTATGCGGTGGTTCTGCCTTGCAGGTGAGTTCACCCTGCCTGCATAGCCCACATTCTCATAGCACAAAAGGCACTTGGGGTAGCCCGACTGCTTTGCAAGCTTTGCCGCTGCGATAGCCTTGGGGTCCTTCTCGGGCTTGGAGAGGTTAATGGTTATATCAAGCTCACCGTACTCGGTCTCAGCCTTCCAGCGGACGTCCTTTTTTATCCTGTAGCGTCTTATGTAGTCGGTATCTCCCGAAAGCTTATAGAAATACTCGGTAGCCTCAACGGGTGACTTTGCGTATTTATCCGCAAACACCTTATCCACCTCTGAGGGTCTGGGGGTCAGCAGTCCCATAAGCTTAGTATCAAACAGGTCTCTGTAGACTACTGAGTTCTCACAAAGCCCCTTTTCGCAGGCATAGTCCAGCAGCTCTTCAAGAGTGCTTTCAAGGTCGACATTCTCATACACCTCATCAGGCTCTGCATACTCGTCAAGCCCCAGCGCTTCAAGCAGTCTGTTGGTAGAATAGACCTTGTCGCTTTCCTCAATAAGTCCGCTTTCAAGGGCGTAGGTAACAAGCTTTTTAATACTTTTATTTATCATAAGACGACCTCTTTTCATATATTTTTATTGCTTTGAGCGACCGCACGATTTGTCGGATACGCTCGCAGGTAAACATCAATATCAAAGATATCTTAACATAATTATATTACAAAGCTGACCTAAAGTCAACAATTTAGCAGCCATTAAGTATGAATATTATGTTAAAAGAGATTTTACACTCTTGACAAAGGAGAAAAAATCGAATATAATAATATTAATATATCAAAGGCTTTGAGAGGAAAAAAAGCGCAGCAGTGATTTTTCAGAGAGCCGTCGGCAGGTGTGAGACGGTATTTCAGCTTCGTAATAACTCGTCCTTGAGCCGGTGCGGTGAAGTCACAGTAGCCGCATTCGGGTTCTCCCGTTACAGAGATACGCATTGTTCGATGCGGCTAAGGTGTACAGTGTGAGCTGTGCATGAATCAGAGTGGTAACACGGGTATTATGCTCGTCTCTTGTTATTAGAGACGGGCTTTATTTATTTTAAATACTCAAAGATCTGCACTATGACAATATAACAAGGAGGAACTTACATGAAAAACGCACAGAAATACGCAAGAGGATATTATATGCCCCCTGTAAAATGCATGAAGTGGGCTGAGAAGGAGTATATCGACCACGCACCTGCATGGTGCTCGGTAGACCTGAGAGACGGCAACCAGGCACTTATCATACCCATGAGCCTTGAAGAAAAGCTTGAATTTTTCACAAAGCTGGTTGAGATAGGTTTTAAGGAGATTGAGATAGGCTTCCCTGCCGCTTCGGAGACCGAGTATGAGTTCTGCCGCACGCTGATTGAGAAAAATATGATACCTGATGATGTGACTATACAGGTGCTCACACAGTCGAGGGAGCATATAATCAAAAAGACCTTTGAGGCTATAGACGGCGCAAAGAACGCTGTTGTTCACCTCTATAACTCGACCTCTGTTGCTCAGAGAGAGCAGGTGTTCAAAAAGTCCAAGGAGGAGATCATAAAGATAGCCACCACAGGCGCTGAGCTCTGCAATGAGTATAAAAAGAACGCTAAGGGCAACATCGTGTTTGAGTATTCGCCCGAGAGCTTTACAGGCACCGAGCCTGAGTTTGCAAGGGATATATGCAACGCAGTTATCGACATCTGGCAGCCTACTGCCGATAATAAGGTCATAATCAATCTGCCCGTTACTGTTGAGATGTCACTGCCCCACGTTTATGCACAGCAGGTGGAGTATATGTGCGAGACTCTCCACAACAGAGAGAACCTTATCATCTCGCTGCACCCTCATAATGACAGGGGCACAGGCATTGCAGATACCGAGCTCGGTCTGCTGGCAGGCGCTGACAGAGTTGAGGGTACCTGCTTCGGCAACGGCGAGAGGACGGGTAATGTTGATATTGTTACTCTTGCGCTGAATATGTATACCCACGGGGTGGAGCCAAATCTTGACTTCACCGATCTGCCCTCACTCATAGAGCTTTATGAGAGAGTTACCAGAATGAGAGTTTATGAGAGACAGCCCTATGCAGGCGCACTTGTTTACGCTGCATTCTCAGGCTCCCACCAGGACGCTATCGCAAAGGGTATGAACTGGAGAGAGGAAAAGAAGCTGGAGCAGTGGACCTGCCCCTATCTGCCTATCGACCCGCATGACGTGGGCAGAGAATACGAGGGCGATGTTATCAGGATCAATTCTCAGTCAGGCAAGGGCGGCATAGGCTATATACTCCAGCAGCAGTACGGCTACGATCTCCCCAAGAAGATGAGAGAGGACTTCGGCTACAAGGTAAAGGACGTATCTGACAAGGCTCACAAGGAGCTTATGCCCAGTGAGGTACACCAGATATTCAAGCAGGAGTATCTTAACAAGAACGACATTGTTGATGTTGTTGAGGCTCACTATGTTCAGAAGCCCGATAATGTTATCGGTGCGGCTGTTACAGCAGTTATCAACGGCGAGAAAAAGCAGTGCAGCGCTGACGGCAACGGCAGACTTGACGCTGTTGCCAATGCTCTTAAAACATATATCCCTCTGGAATTTACCGTTGAGGAATACACAGAGCACGCACTTGAAAGAAAGTCAAACGCTGAGGCTTGCACCTATGTGGGCATATCCCACAACGGCAGAATGTACTGGGGCGTGGGCAGGAACTCTGATATCATAGTTTCCTCCATAAAGGCTCTTGTTTCGGCGATAAACAATGCGATGAAGTAATAAATAAAGAACGGACCTGAGAGGGGCTTCCCTCTCAGGTCTTTTATCTTCCCAGGATATAAAAATGCGTCAGCCCCAGCCATTCTCTCACCCAGTAGGTAAAAAGATATCTGGGCTCGGTATATGCAGGGTATGAGGTCACGTTTTCCACTCCCTGCGCCCTTGCGATAAGACCGGCACGGTATTCATGAAAGCCGTCGGTAACTATGGTCATATCATGGCTTATCCCCAGCTCGTTAAGCTTTTCAAGTGAAAATTTTATGTTTTCATAGGTCGAGGCAGATCTGTCCTCCATGATCATCCTGCTGTGGTCAATACCCTTTTCCACCAGATAATTTTTCATAGCCTCGGCTTCTGATATCACCTCGTTTGAGCCCTGACCTCCTGAAACTATGCAGAGCACATCGGGGTGCTCCTCCAAAGCTTTATATGCGGCTTCCAGCCTGCGTCTTAGCATTCTGGTGGGTCTCCTGCCCTTTACCTTGCAGCCCAGGACCACAATAACATTGGGTTTATCGGGGCGGTTCTCCTGGGCTTTGTACATTTTCACCGACAGAAATACAGCGTAAATAACTCCTGCTGCAAGAATAAGTGCGGCGATGATAATAGCTGCCCTGCCCCCTGCCTTTGACCATAGCTTTGCGATAAATGAAAAGAAGCTTTTATGATACCATGTTACACCCAGCAGTAAAAGGCTGACTGCAATGCCTGCGATATTGCCCGAGCACAGCACAGGCAGCGGCACCAGAAACAAGAACAGCAGCAGTATCTCCAGCGCAATAAGCACAAGTTTCAAAGTCATAATACCGCCCCCCTTTCGGAAAAAAGTATAGCATATTTTTTAATATTATTCAAGTGTTTTTTAAAAACAAAAGCGGACGAGCCATTAAAAGTTCGTCCGCTGTTTGTTTACGTAAATCCAGGCGGTGGGCTCACCGCACTGTTTGGGTTTTCAGCTTATTCAACGATGAACTGCTTGATGTCCTCAATGAACTTGTCTGCGTTATCTGTGTGAGCGATAAGCTGAATAGGATTTGAGAGATCAAGGCTGAAAATACCCATGATCGACTTAGCATCAATTGCATATCTGCCTGATGCGAGGTCCACATCAAAATCGTAACCAGTAACAATACCTACGAAGTCCTTTACTGCCTGGATAGATGCGAGCTGGATCTTTACCTTTTTCATAAACAATTCCTCCTAACAAAAATGTTATAATAATTCATTTTTGCACCACACGCACCATCGCACTGATGATAAAACAAACAAGTAAAACTCTGCCCTTGGTAAATGACGGCGACAGGGGTCAGAGCCTCAGCTGTCAGAAATATCTATCAGCCGATATGCTGCCCGGTGCCCGAGATACTGTTCCTTACGCAATATCCCGTGTAGTTCCTTACTACACCTTATATTATAATCATAAATTTCAAAATGTCAATGATAATTTGCAAAAAAAAATAAAATATGGTACAATAATCAATAGTGGAAGTTTATTTCAATTTATTTTGTGTCATTTTAACAATAACGCTGTACATTTTTTGTACACATCTTACAGAAAGGACTGCTATTTTACTATATATGGATATTTTTTATTACACCTTCGGCTGTAAGGTGAACCAGTATGAGACTGAAAATATCAAGGAAAGATTTATGCAGAAAAGCCACCGCACTGTTACAGACCACACTCAGGCTGACCTGTGCATAATAAACACCTGCACAGTTACCTCAGAGGCTGACCGCAAGTGCAGACAGCTGGTGAGAAAGATACGGCGGGATAATCCCCAGTGCATAATTGCGCTGGCAGGCTGCTTTGTGCAGGCTTTTAAAAAACAGGCTGAGCAGATGACTGAGTGCGATATAATAGCAGGCACCGCCGATAAGGTCAGGCTGCCTGAGCTGGTGGATAGCTACATCACAAGCGGCAGCAGGATAATAAGCATAACTCCCCACCTGCCAAAACAGCCCTTTGATAGCATGGTGAACACCACCAACGACGGCAAGACCAGAGCCTACATTAAAATACAGGACGGCTGCGACCGTTATTGTTCATATTGTATAATACCCTACGCAAGGGGTCATATACGCTCAAAGCCTGTTGAGGTGATAAAGAAAGAGGTTGCAGAGCTGGCGGCATCGGGGCATAAGGAGATAATTCTCACGGGGATAAACCTTTGCTTTTACGGCAAGGACCTTGAGGGCGGTGTGAGCTTTGCAGATGCGGTGGAGGCAGCCTGCAATACAGCAGGTGATTTCAGGGTCAGGCTTGGTTCGCTGGAGCCTGAGATGATGACCGATGAGGATATCACAAGGCTTGGCAGGCTTGAAAAGCTATGTCCTCATTTTCATCTTTCGCTGCAAAGCGGCTGTGATGAGACTCTCAGGCGTATGAACAGGCACTACACTGCAAATGAATATGCTGAGCTTTGCATAAAGCTGCGCAAAGCCTTCCCCGACTGTGCCATAACCACCGATATTATGGTGGGCTTTCCTATGGAGCGCGATGAAGAATTTGAGCGCTCGCTGAAATTTGCCGAGGACACAGCCTTTGCCGAAGCCCACATATTCCCCTACTCACGCAGGGCAGGCACGGTGGCTGACAGGCTGGGCGGTCAGGTGGATAAAAGCACCAAGCACGCAAGGGCAGCTAAAATGGCAGAGGTCTGCGGCAGAACCAAGGCTGATTATCTTTCCTCATGCGTCGGCAGGACCTTGAAGGTGCTTTTTGAGCGTGAGACTGACGCCCTGTGGCACACGGGGCACGCAGATAATTACGTTACCGTCAGGGTAAGGCGTGACGACCCCGAGGTATCGCTTTGGAAAACCTTTCGCATGGTAAGGATAACCTCATCAGACGGCAAGGTGTGCTATGGTGAGCTTGTGTGATCTGAAATACATTTTAAGAGATCTATTTACAAACTCAGCAAAACATGGTAGAATTATAATATTAGGTGTGGATACAAACCTACCTTTTTTGACAACACCAATAATAAAAGGAGCATAATATGAGAAGCAAGGAAATTTCAATAGTAAATATGGGCGATATCAACTATCTGGCAGGAGCATTTAAAAAGGCTGAGGAGGAAAAGAAGCTGAGCATTGTCTACCTCGGTGGCTCAATAACCCAGGGCTGCAATGCCACCACCGAGGATAAAAGATATGTGGACCTTTCGGCACAGTGGTGGAAAAGGACCTTTAAGGACGCCGAAACAAGCTATTTTAACGCAGGTATTGGCGCTACCACCTCACAGTACGGCGCTGCAAGGGCTGAGGAGCATGTGCTGTCGAAAAAGCCTGATGTGGTGTTTGTGGAGTTCTCGGTAAATGACGAGGGCAGCGTTAAATTTATGGAGACCTATGAGAGCCTGGTACGCAGACTGCTGAGTGACGAGAACGTCAAGGCGGTGGTGCTGATAAACAACCTGTTTTACGACACGGGAGTGAACGCACAGGGAGTACATAATGCGGTGGGCAAGCATTATTCCCTGCCGATAGTCAGCGTGAGGGATTACGTTTATCCCCAGATAACCGAGGGGCTTATCGACCCTAAGGAGTACACAGACGATATGCTCCACCCCACTGATATCGGTCACGCCCTTATTGCCGAGCTTATCTGCGGTCTGCTGGAGAAGGAGTATGAGGTATACAAAAATACTGAGAGCTTCACAGGCAAGCCTGAACTTCCGCCGAAGCTCACAAGGTGCAGATATGAGGACGCTGTGATACTCAACAATAAAAACAGCGCCCCGAAGCTTTCGGGCTTTACGGCTGATACTCACCTGAGCGAGTATTTATCCGACCCATTCAAAAACGGCTGGACGGCTTCAAAGAAGGGAGACAGCATTACCTTTGAGGTCAGCGGCAGCATTATTATGATACAGTGGCGAAAAACTATCAAGCAGCCTGCGCCTGTTGCCTATGCGGTGATAGACGGTGATGAGAAAAGCAAGGTCAGGCTTGATGCAAATTTTGACGAGACCTGGGGCGACCTCTGCTGCCTGACCACCCTTACGGACAAAGCTGACGGTTCAAGACCCCACACCCTTACCATAACTATCGACACCGAGGGGCAGGCAAGCGATTTTATGCTTGTTTCGGTCATTTGTTCCGATAAGGGATAGTATGGTTAAACCATGAGACGCTGCAAATCTAAAAAAACATATAACAAAGCGGGTAAATTCGGGATATTATTCAATTGAGCCGCAGCGCTCATTTATAGTTAATAATTATTTTTGATAATTTTAATTTTTCTATTGACTTTTTTGTCTAAAAATTGTATAATAGTTATTGATGAGACAGCTAAAGCATATCGGGGCTTGTATGAGCTTATTTTCTGCACCGATGTGGTTTAGTTGGCTCATCAATAATAACAAATCTTTTGGAGGTATTTCAAATGAATGGTTTTGATCAGTTTATGAACGGTCTTTTCAAGAAGATCGAGCCCTGGGTAGGTCTCGGACTGCAGTTCGTTATGGCTATCGCAGGCAACTTTGGTATCGTTGCACTGAGAAATCAGCACGTTTACACAGGCGATACAGGCGGATATACATTCTTCATCGTAATTTACTGGATAGTTGTATCATGTGCATTTATCTGTAAGCTTCTGCAGGTGATCCACGAGGTACAGAAGAATAAGCCTGTAGGCTATAATCAGGGCTACCCTCAGCAGCAGTTTGCTCAGCCCCAGCAGCCCCCTCAGGGCGGCTTCAACGGTGTTGCTAACCAGCAGGCAGCTCCTGCAGCTTCACCTTTCTGCACAAAGTGCGGCGCTAAGATCCCACAGGGCAGCCAGTTCTGCACCAACTGCGGCAACAGAGCTTAATTAAGGTACATAACCAAAGACCCGAGAGCGGTGAATGCTTTCGGGTCTGTTTTTTTTTTGCGCACAAAAAAGACCGCTCTGAAAAGAACGGTCCTTTATTACTTATGTCAGCTTGCTTTTTTGCCTGTGATGTTCCTTATGGAATGCATCATCTTGTTTTTGCAGTGTGTGCCAAGCTCCAGAATTGCAGCGTACTTATCAATAACAACTATCACATAGCTCTCGGCATACTTGGGAAATTTGACAGTCAGGGGCCACATATGGCACACTATCATGTCCTCCTCCAGCTTGCCAAGCTCAAAATGCTCCTTAGCATTTTTCAGCGCCAGCTTGGGGTGAGTGAAGCCGTGGGGCAGCTCACCCTTTTTTCTGGGATTATCACGCCAGTCGTACAAAAACAGATCGTGCAGCATACCTGCCCTTGCAGCAGACCTTGCGTTGAGACCCAGCTTTTTGCACACAAGATAGTTATAATAAGATACGTTGATACAGTGCTGATAGCAGGTGGTGCTGTAGTGGTGCTTATAGTTTTTCATCTCACTTACGACCTCATGCTCCAGCAGGTCTTTAACAAACTCAAAATACTCACGGCTCTCCTTGGAGTTCTCGATAGAGTATTTTGAAAAAATGGCTTTGAACATCGGCATTACCTCATTTCATTAAACAAAGAAACTATTGCTACCGAACAGGAACAGCATATCCATTCCTGAGTATATTATAACTCATTTGCGTCCAAATGTCAATGGTAATATGTTGTATATCATTACTTTTTTAGCATTTATCCCCAACCTATGGTATACAAAGTCATATAAAATACCAATATCAGTTATTTTTCACGTTAAAATCAAAATGCTTCTCGCTGTGAAACTGTGGGATAAAGTCGGTATCTGCTGATGAACGCTTTTGCATATAGCCATCAAATCCGCTTTTTTCTAAAAGGTCGGCTGCGTAGTTATACTCAAAGGTAGAGGTGCGCCTGCTCAGGGCTTTGTGCTCAAAGGCTTTATAGACGGGCACGAACTGGCTCATAAGGCTCACCAGTATCTCGTCCTTTTCAAAATTCTGCGAAAGCCATTCTATCAGCCTTGCAGTATCATGCCTGCCGTTTGGCAGCACAAGGTGTCTGACTATCACGCCTTTTAACATTTTACCATTTTCATCAAACAGGGGCTTGCCTGTCAGCTCTGCCATTTTCTTTATGGCTGCTGACGCTTTCTCAAAATAATTCTCAGCCCTTGAATATACACAGGACATATCGCTTGAATAATATTTCAGGTCGGGCAGAAAAATATCCACATAGCTCCTGAGCATTTCAAGGGTCTCGGTGCTTTCATATCCGCCGCAGTTATACACCACAGGTATTTTCAGCTCTCCCCTGACCTTATCAAGAGCTTTGATGATATGCAGCGTGTATGGGGTGGGAGTGACCAGGTTTATGTTATCTGCTCCCCTGCTTTGCAGCTTTAAAAATATATCTGCAAGCTCGCTTACCGTTACCGTAAAGCCCTTGCCCCGGGCTGATATCTCATAGTTCTGGCAAAAGCAGCATTTAAGACAGCAGTTTGAAAAAAACACGGTCCCCGAGCCGTTTTTAAAGCTTATGCACGGCTCCTCCCATTGGTGCAGCGACACTCTGGCTATAACAATATCCTTACCTGCGCCGCAATAGCCCCTTTCGCCGCCTGCTCTGTTTACTTTGCAGCCTCTGGGGCAAAGTGTGCAGCTGTTTAGTAACTCTGTCAGCTCCATATCAGTAATTATCTATAATAAATGTGAACTCTCTGTTCTCATTCATGGAAGAAACGTTCACGGTAACTTCAAGCCGCTCACTGTCCGCTGCAAAATACAGTACGGGCTGTATCGTAAGATCATGCTCATCTGAACCTGTGGTAACAGGCATTATATCCTGATAAACGCCCGTATATGAGGACACCAGAGCATTGTTTTCATCATAAGCCTCGCAGTGTATATCTGTTATGCTGTAATAATCAAAGGAAGCAGGCTCGGTACCATCAACGTTGATATTAGCACTTATAAAATATAATGGCTTATCATATCTTTCATCATAAGAGGTAAGATAGCCCTCGTCATCGGTAACAAGAAGATTTCTGCTTTCTTCCTCTGGCATGGAGGAATTTTCATAGATATCCCCCATGTAGTTTTCAAGAGTTACCTCATAATGCTCCTTATCGTTAGTCAGAAAATAGGACTCCCCCTCAGCGCTGGAGAAAAAGCCGTACTCTTTAGCAGACTTTTCGCTTACCTCTGACTCCTCCGATACGACGGTGCTGTTTGAGCTCCCGGTATCTCCGTCATCAGTAACAGAAGATATGATAATGAAAGGAACGATGGTTATGAGAGTTGAAAACACGATAAACAGTATCAGCGCCGTAGCACAGCCCTTTTGCGAGACCTGCTGGTTTATCTGCCGTGCAGAGGTGCCGTTATAGCTGCTGCCGCCAAAGGTGGCTGTTCTGCTGCCTGTCTGGGGTCTGTAATTGGGGCGGGTGTAGCTTCTCTGGGTATTGTTATATACCCGAAACGGGTCTGACGCAGAGGTGCTTCTGTTAGCACTGCTGCCTGTCCCTGAACCGACATTGCTGCTGTTTGGAAAAGGCGCAGCTGTCTGGTTAGGGATATAGTTTGTCCGGGTGTTCTGCCTTGCAGCCTGCTTGCGCTCCATGCTTTCATATCTCGAAGCATTGGTATGGCTTTCTTCCTGACGTTCTTCTTTAAGGAACTCATTTTCTTCCTCTTTGAAGGTATCGTTTCTCGTGAAAAGATCATCGCCCCTGAAAAATCTGTCGTCTATCCGCTCGTGGCTATTCTCTTGCTTGCTGAAAGTATCGCAGGAGATATCTGCATCTCTGGCAGTAAAGCACTCGGGGCATATCTGCTCGTCTTTATTCTTGAACCTGTAGCCGCAGAATTTACATTTATAAGCCATTTTATACTCCCCCTTTTATCATCTGTTCACCCACATCAGCTCATAGGGCTTTTTAACGGGCTTGCAGACCTCGCAGTAGCTGTAATCAGCCCTGAGCTTTTCAGCTGCCTGCAAAGCATAATCTTCGTTTACGAACACACCGTACACTGCCGAGCCGCTGCCTGTCATCAGCGAGCTGAGAGCGCCGCTCTCTTTAAGCTTCACCTTAGCCTTTTCGATCTCGGCATTATCTATCGCATATTCAAGAACATTGAAAAGATAGATGCTGGTGGAATAAATATTGCCCGATGCCAGAGCCTGCAAAAAATAGTCAAGCTGGCATCTTTTTGGGTCCTTTAATCTGTCAAAGGCTTTATAGGCTTCAGGAGTTGACACGCTTACCTGCGGCTTTACAATAAGAAAAGCACAGTCGGGCGAGGGCAGCTTATGCATTATATCCCCCATGCCCTGGCACAGCCTTGTGCCGCCCATCATACAAAACGGTACATCAGCTCCCAGCTGGCCAGCCATTTCAAGCATTATATCCTCGTCTATCAGCGTGCCGTAATATGTGTTGAGCGCCTTCAGCATAGCTGCACAGTCGGCGCTGCCGCCGCCCATGCCTGCCATTGACGGCAGATTTTTTTCGACCTTGACTTTAAGCTTTCCGCCAAAATCCAGCTTGGTATAGCTTTTGAACTTATCAGCCGCTTTCCAGATAAGGTTGGTCTCATCTAGGGGAAAACCCTCCTTATCGCAGATGATCTCAAGCCCCTCCTCGGCGTTCTTATCCAGTGAAAACTCCAGCGTATCATAAACGCTCACCGACTGCATAACGGTGTTGAGCATATGATAGCCGTCCTCACGCTGACCTACTATATCCAGCAAAAGATTTATCTTTCCGTAAGCCTTTACCTTTAATGTATCATACAAAGCCATTTTTCTGTTCCTCTAAAAATTCTCCTATACGTTTAACTGCTTCTTTAAGGTGCTTTATTGAATAAGCGTAGGACACCCTGACATAGCCCTCACCGCAGCTGCCAAAGGCATCGCCCGGGACTACCGCCACCTTTTTTGAATAGACCAGCTTTTCACAGAACTCTGCACTGGTAAGCCCTGTGCTTCTGATACAGGGGAAAACATAAAAAGCTCCCTGGGGTTCAAAGCAGTCTAATCCCATTTTGTTAAAGGCATCTACAAGATAGCGCCTTCTCATATCATACTCATTGCGCATTTTAACTATATCATCGTCACAGCTGCGCAGTGCGGTTATTGCCGCATACTGGCTTACCGTGGGTGATGACATTATTGCATACTGGTGGAGCTTGAGCATCTGTGAGATTATCTCCCTGGGACCTGCTGCAATGCCCAGCCGCCAGCCTGTCATGGCATAAGCCTTTGAAAAGCCGTTTATGACCACCGTGCGCTCTCTCATTCCCTCTATTGATGCGATAGAGCAATGCTCGCCGCTGTAGGTTAGCTCAGAATATATCTCGTCCGACACGACCAGTACATCTGTGCCCCTTAACACCTCTGCGATGGCTTCAAGGTCTTTTTTCTCCATTATCGCACCTGTGGGGTTATTGGGGAAAGGGAGCACCAGCAGCTTGGTCTTATCGGAGATCTTCTCTCTGAGCTCACCTGCTGTAAGGCGAAATTCATTTTCAGCCTTAGTCTCGATAGGCACAGGCGTACCGCCGCATTGCGGATCAGCTTTCCGAAGCGGAGCAGGCGGCATTCCGGCGCGGACGCAACGCGCATTCCGGCACCGTGCCCAAGAACGCGGACGTGCGCGACTATCGCGTGGCAACCGGGCTTGAAGCGCTGCTCGGCTATCTGTATTTACGCGGCGAGGACGATCGCATCGGCGAACTGATGCGCCTTGCCCTTCAAATTGAACCCGAAAAGGAGCCTGAATCATGAGCGATCAAAGAAAAGACTACGGCAGACGTCCCGCCTCCGGCGACACCGGTGCGCGCACGCGGTACGACAAATCCTACGGCAAAAAGTCCTACGGCGACAAAAAGAGCTACGGCGACCGGGACAGCACAAAATCCTACGACCGTCCCTATGAGGGCGATCGCCGCAAGAAGAGCGCCGAGCCGCGGGGCGATTATCAAAAGAGGTCCTATGACCGCAGCGAAAAGCCGTACGACCGCAAGCCGTACGATCGAAACGAAAAGCCGTACGACCGCAAGCGCCGCGACGAGCAGCCGAAGCGGTCCTATGAACCTGCGCCGATCGAGAACGAGCGCGACGAACAGCCGTACCTGCTGATCGGCAGAAACGCGGTCCGCGAAGCTTTGAAGAGCGGCCGCAGCATCGACCGCGTGCTGGTCACGACCGAGCACGACGGATCTCTGGGCGAGATCGTCACCCTTGCGCGCGAGCGGAAGCTCGTCGTGCGCGAGGTCGACCGCAAGAAGCTGGACGAGCTGTGCATGCCGTTCGGACACGGCGGCAAGACGGCGAACCACCAGGGCGTCGTGGCATACGCGGCGGGCGTGACCTACTGCGAGATTTCCGACATCCTTGCCGCAGCCAAGGAAAAGGGCGAAGCGCCGTTTGTGATCGTGCTCGACGGCGTGGAGGATCCGCATAACCTCGGCTCCATCATCCGCAGCGCCGACTGTGCGGGCGCGCACGGCGTGATCATCGGAAAGCGCAGAAGCGCCTCCGTCACCGCCGCCGCCGTCAAGGACGCCGGCTTCGCTTCCCTCGAAGAGGCCGAGGCTGCTGGCACGGCGTTCGTGCTCATGGGCCATGGTACTTCGCACACTGCCAACGTGACCTATAGCCAGATGCAGACCATGATGGAACGCTTCGGCTTGGCGCCTGAAGTGGCGAGAAGCCTCGCGACCTCAAGATTGAGGCTGGCTCCGTTGCCGTCGTCGACGGCACCGGTACCGTTGTCATAAGCGTCAAGATGGCCGCCAGTGAGGACATATTCATTGGGATACTTGCTGCCGCGGATGATTCCGATGATGTTGTGGTACTTGACCGGGCCGCGATAGAAGTGGTTGCGGATGTCAAACTCGAGCTGGAAGATGTCCTTGCGCAGGACTTTCTCCTTGATCACCTTGAACTGAGCCTCGTCCAGGCAGATGTCGCAGACGGTCGGCAGGTTTTCCATGGTGATGTTGTAGCAGTTGGCACGGTCGTACATGATCCTGAGAGGAACCGCAGCGGAACGGATGAAACCGAGGACTCCGGCCTCGACCATCTCCTTATAGAAAGGAGCGGTGACCTGCTTGTAAGGGAGCATCTCCTTTGGAGTCTCGTCCCTGTGAGTCATGTTGTAACGGCGGATCTCCATGTTCTGGCGATCGATCTCCTCGTTCTGCTTGATGATCTCGGCACGATCCTGGTTGGCCTTTTCAGACCAATCGATCGCCATTCCGGTGGACGGGGCGTCAAGAAGTACCCAGGCACCCTTGAGGGCACCCTTCATCCTCTCGAATTCCCTCCTCGAATGAGGCTCGACCAGCACATGGCCGGTCTGCTTTCCACGGGTGGGAGCAGTGAAGGAAGGAGTTCCGAAATGGAGAGGGAAACCATCTTCGCTGAGCATGCGGCCGTACCAGGGACCACGGTCGAAACCGACATTGATCTCTCCGGCTTCCTGTACCATGACTTCAAGGCCCCAGGACTCGAACTGCTCCTTGACCCAAGCCTCGGCATGAGTCAGTGCGGAAGAGCCGACAGGGCGGCCTCCGATGTAATTGGCCAGATGGTTCTCATGCACCATGACCCGGTTGTCATTCTTACCCGTCTCGATGATCTTCTTGACGGTCTTGTCCTGTGCCATTGAGGGCACAGCCAATGCGACAGCCATGACGGCCGTCATCCAAAAACTGACGATTCTTTTCATATTGTACGGAATCAATAGATTATTTCCAGTCGTTCTACAAATATTGGAAATAATCTTCATAAAGGCAAATCCTTGAGCGTCAGAATCTGTTCAGGAAGCACTGGATTGTGTTGGACATAAGGCAGCAGATGGTCATCGGACCGACTCCTCCGGGGACAGGGGTGATCACCGACGCCTTCGGCTCGACCGAAGCGAAGTCCACGTCTCCGCAGAGCTTGCCGTTCTCGTCCAGGTCCATTCCGACATCAATGACTGCAGCTCCTTCCTTGACCATGTCTCCGGTCACGAATTTAGCCTTGCCGATGGCAGCGACAAGGATATCCGCCTGCCTGGTGACTTCGGCCAGATCCTTCGTCCTGGAATGGCAGATGGTAACGGTCGCATTCCTGTCAAGAAGTAGTTTTGAAATAGGAAGACCAACGATCTGGCTCCTGCCGAGAACTACGGCTTTCTTCCCGGCGATCTCAACATTCCCTTCCTCCAGAAGCTTGATTATGCCCATCGGAGTACATGGAACCACGCAGGTATTGTTGGGGCGCTTCTGCCAGAGGGCAGCGGTGTTGAGCGGATGGAAACCGTCCACGTCCTTTTCCTTGGCGATTGCCTCGATGACCTTGGTCTCGCTGATGTGTTTGGGAAGAGGCAGCTGCACCAGGATTCCGTCCACGGAGTCGTCAGCATTGAGCGCCGCGATCCTGTCCAGCACTTCCTGCTCGGGAGTCTCCTCAGGAAGGCGGTAGGTGGTGTGCTTGAAGCCTACGACATCGCAGGCTTTCTCCTTGTTCCTGACATACGTCTGGCTCCCGGGATCAGTACCCACCAGGATAACCACCAGATGTGGCACCCTTCCGTACTTCTCCGGAAATGTCGCCACCTGCTCTGCCATCTCGGCCTTCAACCTGGCCGCCAGTTCTTTGCCGCTTATTACCATCGTATTTTACAACTTACTATTATTCAATTACTTCCCAAAATCGCATAGACAATTAACCCATGCGTTTTTTGTTATTCTCTGTCCTTCAACAACTTACAAAACACATTACAAACACGTCCAAAGTGCCTATCTGTCATTCTGAAGCCTGCCCTGAGCTTGCCGAAGGGCGAAGCGAAGAATCTCACAGCACCCAATGCCCGATGTCAGTCCTGAAGAACAGGTTGTCGCAATGGATCTTCCGGACCGCAGCCAAAGCCTTGTCGCGGGCCTCCCTGAGATCCTTCCCAGAGCCGACCACCATAAGCACGCGGCCACCGGCAGTCAAGATCTGCCCGGATTCTGCCTTCGTGCCCATGTGATAGATGCGGATTGAAGGCTCTTCCAAAGCATCCTCAAGACCAGAAATCTCGAATCCCTTTGAATATGAGCCCGGGTAGCCCCTTGAAGCCAAGACGAAACCAAGAGTGGCCTCGTCTGACCACTCAAGCTCCGGCATCAACTCAGAAGCCGGAACCACCTTTCCTTCCCTATCTATCGTTCCCTCAAGAGCTTCCAGAGAAGTCCCACCTTCGGCTACGGCGCTGAAGACCTCGTAGATGTCAGTCTTGAGGCGAGGCAGGACAACCTCGGTCTCCGGATCGCCGAAACGGCAGTTGAACTCCACCACCTTGATGCCTTGCGGAGTCTTCATAAGACCTCCGTAAAGGACACCTTTGAACGGACACCCTTCAGCGACCATGCCAGCCGCCACCGGTTTCATGATCTTCTCAAGGGCATATTCATAATCCTCGTCGGTGATGAAAGGGAGTGGGGAATATGCTCCCATGCCTCCTGTGTTGGGGCCTTTGTCGCCCTCGAAGGCGCGCTTGTGGTCCTGTGAGAGGGGCATCGGATACACGCGCTCCCCGTCCACGAAGGCCATGAAAGAGAATTCCGGTCCGGTGAGGTGGTCCTCCACCACCACGCGGCCTTTGCCGAACGCCTCGTCCAGCAACATGCTGCGCAGGGCAGCCTCGGCCTCCTGGGGATTCGCGGCGATCACGACGCCCTTGCCGGCGGCCAGGCCGTCGTACTTGAGCACGGCCGGGAAGGGCCGCGCGTTCACATAGTCCAGCGCCTCCTGGAAGTCGGAGAAGCTGCGGTAGTCCGCCGTGGGGATGCCGTATTTCTCCATCAGGATCTTGGCGAACTCCTTGCTGCTCTCGATGCGGGTGGCCGCCTGCGTGTGGCCGAAAATCGCCAGTCCGGCGGCGCGGAAGGCATCCACGATGCCGACCGAGAGCGCCGCCTCGGGGCCCACGACGGTGAGGTCGATCCCCTGCTCCTTCGCAAAGGAGAGCAGACCGGACACATCGGTGTCCTTCAAGGGGACGCACTCCGCCTGCGCGGCGATGCCGGCATTGCCGGGGGCGCACCAGATCTTCGCGACCTGCGGGGAGCGGCTGAGCGTATCCACGATGGCGTGGCAGCGTCCGCCGCCACCAACGACCAAAACTTTCTTTTTCATTGCCATTCTGAACGAAGTAAAGAATCTCTCCTAATGCTTGAAATGTCTGATTCCGGTGAAGAGCATCGTGATGCCAAGTTCGTCGGCCTTGGCGACCGCGTCCGCATCGCGGATGCTGCCGCCTGGCTGGACGATGGCGCTCACGCCGTATTTCGCGGCCAGTTCCACGGTATCGCCGAACGGGAGGAAACCGTCGGAAGCCAGGACGAGCCCTTCGGTGAATCCGGCCGCCTGCGCCTGCTTGAGGGCGATTTCAGCCGAGCCGACGCGGTTGGTCTGCCCGGCGCCCACGCCGATGGTGTGATTGTCGCGCACCACGGCGATGGCGTTGGACTTGACGTGTTTGACGATGCGCCAGCCGAAATCGAGGTCGGCCATCTGCGCGGCCGTGGGCTTCACCTTCGTCACGCACATCTGCTCCGTGACCTGCTCCACGGCAGTGTCGAGCTGCTGGACAAGCATCCCGCCGTTGCCGCCGACATACTGCATCGGC
>ERZ842401.2656-NODE-2656-length-23569-cov-8.736157_pt1 | contig 23569 bp, 14 predicted proteins | sample MGYA00521270_ERZ842401 | MGnify/ENA primary metagenome ERZ842401 (study PRJEB31892, sample SAMEA3878208) | bioreactor metagenome | biome: Moose rumen | place: Sweden | collected 2011-10 | study: EMG produced TPA metagenomics assembly of the PRJEB12797 data set...
CGAAAAAATCCTGCGTGAGCGGGTAATTGAAGTTGATGTTATTCTTACATTGATTAGACACAATAAAAGCAACATACGCTTTGACGGAGTCAATAATCCGGTGTATTTCGGAATGGATTTCATTAACGAAGTAGAAAAGAAGAAATTAAAAGACGAGCAGATAATAAAGAAGATGGATAATACAATGCATAAAATACAATGGGAATTGCCTGACTATTGCAAGCCGTCCCCTGCCATCATAAGCGCAAAAGATAAAAGTAAAGATTTTAAGGTCAGAATGATGCTCTGTGATAGGGATTATATTTTAACTGATTATGAATATCTTCTGATTTCTGATAGTGAAAACGCAGATGAAGTTATTTGCATAAATCATGATGACTTAAGAAAAATAATTCATGATTTACATCTTTTGTGGCAGGAGGCAGATGACTTTACCGTCGTTGCGCCAAAATTGAGTCAGCCAGAGTGGAAAGCCTTTGCCAGCGCGACTAGAAAACTCAACAGAAAAAAGGAAATAGATAAACCGACAAAATTTTCACTTGAAGTAAAAGATGTATTCAAACTAAATAAGGTAGATATACTTGTCGGAAAAGGAAGTATTCCATTGTATGAAGGAAAGGTTCATTGCAGTGAAATAGAACTTGAAATAAGTCCTGCATGGGGAAATAGTCAGGAGAATTTGGATAACCTTTCATTTCAGGTAAAAAGAGGAAAGGCAGAACGGTCTTTAATCGGAAAAATATTTACTAATTAGCGCTAAATTGAAATTACAGTGCCGTTCGTTGGCACTCTTGCATGTTATGCTATAAATCAGAAAACTGAAAAGGGGCTTGTTGTGAAGACAGTTGATGGAAATTATGTGGTTTGCGGATTTTCTGGAAAGATTTGCTACACGGAGCGTGAAGCAGGTCTTGTGATTAACGGCTGCAAGAGGCATGTCTATGTTGGAAATCGCCGCTGGGCAAAATCAGCACATGGCAATTCAAAATCAATTCCCCGCCGCAAGTATTACTGCAAGGACTGCGGTTTCTATCATGTAACACACCTGGCTTTGTATGATATGGATTCCCAGAATTATGCCTGGGAAGATGTGTTTTACAGGGACTATGAAAAAATGCAGAAACGTCAACGGGCGTAAGAGGAAATTATGGGATTTTTGTTTTTGTTTATTTTGATTGTTGTAATAATTGCTGCAACTGCTTCTAGCGGCAGTAGAAATAGCAATGGCGCTGGAAGTTATCCCGGTGGATACTCTCGTGATTATGATGAAGAAGCGTACGAAGATTATGAAACAAGAGCAGCAATGGGCGAACGGGACTATTTTACAGATGATCCTGTCCGTGATTACGATTCGTATTATGCTCAGGTTGCGGATGCAGCTGATATGGGCGACCAGGATGCAATCGATGAGATGTATGGGGAATTTGGAGACGGGGAGTGGTGAAATATATAATTTCACTCCTGTCCAATTAAAATACAGGGCCTTTTAAAAAGTTAAGCTCCTTGCTATAATGGTTTTTGCACAAATCACTTACAGACAAGGACTTAACTTATGTACAATTCTATCACGGTTTCAGCACAATTGCTAGTACTCGCGGACCGACTTGGATTCGGAAAAATCTGCTCTGGGGAAAATGCGGACAAACGCTACCGGCATTTTACGGCCCGGCCCCAGCTCTACGCGATGATGATTGCCCAGCTTACCGGGCAGAAAGGCCTGCGCACGATCGAGGAAACGATTGCAAGCGACAACGACCTGTACCATGCCGGTGTCAGCACGCACATCACGAGGACGAACCTTGCCCATGCAAATGAAAAGCGTCCCTGCGGGGTCTTTCAGAAATTTTATTTCCACCTGGTTGAGCACTACAAATTTCTCTGCGGCAGGGGAAGCAGGAAGGAAATGAAAAATCTGAAGCTCATCGACGCGACGACAATCAGCCTGAACATGAACGACTTCGGCTGGGTGAAATTCCGAAGCACGAAGGGCGGGATAAAAATCAACACGAGGTTCGACTACGACCTTGACTGCGCCGACTATCTTTTCATCACCAACGCCAACAGGGGGCAGAGCGAGAACGCCGTCAAGACGCAGGTCTGGATTGCATTGATTGTCCATCTGCTCTTTCTGATATTGAAGGCAGAGACAAGACAAAACAACAGGACCTTCTCCAGCTTCTGCACCGAAATTTCCGTAGTACTTTTCAAGCACAGGAATCTTGAGAAATGGTTCGCAAGGAATTACGAAAAATCCCCTCCCAAACTTCCACCTGATAAAAACTCATTGTGGTTGTTTGATGATCTGGCTTGTTAATTGGACAGGTATGCAGCTAGGATAAGGGAGCTATTTTAGACTTATTTATTCCATATTATGCATTTAGTTCAGTTTACTCCTCAAAGTGTAATCCCAGAACATGAATTTATTGAATATACAATCATGTATTCAATTTGTAATGCCTATAAGCGTTCCATGCAAGAGGTCTTAAAAACCAAAGATTTTAGCAATAATCGCGCTGGCGCAATACTCGCTTCTTTATATCAATTTAATTTTTATCTTCCGTCGTATGAATACACAAAAAATATCGAACCTCTAGAAGGCGTGTTTGATTTATTTTTGGCACTTGCTAAGAGCAAAAAAGAGCTTTTTCAATATTGGAATGATAAAAAGTTTCAAATAGATGAAAAAGATTCCACAGACTTAAAAATCCTAATTCAAAGGTGGACTAAAAGTGAAAGCTCCAGACCAAGCTGGAAAATAATAAAATTATTTATGAATGAAGATTTACTTCCTGAAAATGGATTAGTAAATCAAATTTTCTCAGATATCAGCGAAAGAGACCAATATCTAACTTTTAGAAGAAAAATCTTTCCAGCATATTTTATAACAAATTTGTTTGATTCGTTGGGCAAACAAGGCTTTATAAACGAAACTTCAGAAGAAATTATAAAGAACGGAATCAGATTATTTTACAGGCATTTTCTAGTAACGAAAGAGCCGACCCTTTCTCAGGAAGAATTACAAAATCCCATGTTTTGCATGCTATACAGATTTCTTTTGAAGGATGATATGGGATATGATTTTAATACAGAAACAGCACAGTATTTTAAAAAATATTTGTTTTGAAAGCGGAAACACATCTGTAAAAATTATTTAACTACAAATTTAATGGTAAACAAATAGTTTCTCACTGTATTAGTTATACAACACACAAAACAAAAGCCTGTCGTTGACATAAAGGCGACGGGCAAAAAAAATCAGACCCCTACTTGCAGTCCAGGTCGCTCTGCGTGCGTGACTTGCAGGCGGTTTTCGAAAAAAACATTCAGGTTCTGCAATCTGAAAAGTTATGCGTGCGAGTTCTGTAATGACCTGCATCACTAGTGGGATTTTTCTCTGGAAGAAAAAGTTTTGGAGATTTAACATTACTGGTGATGGAATAAAACTTACAAACAGGCTCGCGCAAAGGCTGATGCTGTTACCAAAATAACTTCACTCTTTCAGCACTCTTCCAAAAGGCGCCCAATGCTCTGCTGGTAGCCTTGAAGTGTTTTGCTGGCCTGCTTGTACGACTTCTCCAATAACCTGCGCCCAGAGTTGTGGTCGCCTGATTCTATGAGGCTGCGAGCGTTTTCGATATCCTTCTTTAAGCGTAATTCTTCTATTATATTAGTGTAGGAGGAATCTTTCTGGGCCATTGAAATTGCCTTGTCATAGTAAGAGAGACCTCGTTCTGTCTGGCCTTTCCTGCGTAGGAGGTACAGTCCGTATGTTGCCGTGTTGCATGGGTTTTGTCCGATTGTGGGGATAAATGCTTTTAGTATCTGCTCGGGAATGTAATCTTCCATTTCAAGGTTTGCAAAAACAATGTTGTTCAGAACTTGCACATTATGTTTTCCATGAGGGTAATCCCTGTGTATTTGCATCAGAAAATCCCGGCAGGTTTTCATCTGCACTTTATTTTGCCCGGTTAGGGTAAGAAGACGGAGCAGATCGTTGCAGGCAAAAAGTTTCAGTGTCAGATTGTCAGAATCAAGCATAAATATTGGCAAGAGAAAATTGAAGTATGTCTCAAAATTGCCTGTGGCAAGAAGGGCTTTTCTCCATTCGGCAAAGTAATTCAGATAGCTGCCTTCGGACAGGACAAAATCTTTTGCTCCGTTTGTGTTTTCAAAAAGGGAGAGGGTTTCCTTGTATTTTCCCTGGCGGTTCAATATGCGCATGTAATTTGTGAGTATGATTTCTAGCTGTTTCGGCTTTTTAACAATGTTCGGTGTTTTTTCCTGAAATTTCTCAAGGGCTTTTGCAATATTTTTTTCTGCCCGGTCCAGTTTTCCGACACTTGCATTGCAAAGGGCTATGTTGTTCCATACTGCGGCTTGGTTTGTTTTGTTGTCCGTAAGATTTCCAAGGCGGTCTAACGCGGCTCCGTATTTTTCTTTTACAAACGCGCACTTTGCATGATTTATCGCCGCATCAAAATAGAAATCTTTTTCGGTGACATTATTCAGCTTAAGGTAGCGGGATAGAATGAACTCAACTTTTTCTGGCTGACTCTCCAGTTCCATGTTTACATAAAGACGGAGGGCAGGAGTAAAGCTCACGTCAAGATTTACGGCAATTCTGCACCAGAGTCTTGCCTTTTCTTCAAGAGAACTGTATTTTGTTGCCTGAATAAGATAGAGCATGCTCAGGGCAAGGGCTGCCTGCGGTGTATTTTGCGTATAGAATGAGTTCCTCAAAAAATGGATTGCTTTATCTGCATCTCCTTTCTGCATAAAAACAAAGGCTTGCTGAAAGTCGATTTCATAGGGAGTTTCATCGTGTTCCTTTCTGTAATGGTTAAGGGCTTCCTCCGCTTTATCTAGTTCCTTGTTAGACAGATAAAATCCAGACAGTTTTCTTATGCTCTCCGCTGTATTCAATTTGTAAAGCAGCTGAAGGTTTTCTTCTGTGTTTTCATTTTGCCGCAATTCGTTTTCCGCAATTTTGGCGGCATAGACGGCATTTTCTTTGTCTTTTATGTGCGAGAGGCATTCACCTTCTTTTTCATAATTTTTTATGAGGGAGTAAAATCCTGCAAGGCGGAAATAATAAGTGTCGCTGAAACGTTCGTCTTTTGCTAAATCTGCATTTTCTTTTTCAAACAAGGCAAGTTCTTTTTGAATGGCTTTTTTCTGTTTTATGAGGGCAATGCTTGAAGTATTTACGGTCAGATATCTGGAAATTAGGCTTGCAGAATTTACTGGCACAGGACTTGCTTTTTGACAGGCAACCTTTTCACATTCGGCATAGTTAAAGGTCAGACTCATTTCCTGAGCTGGCATGTCCATGTCAATCTTTTCTGACTTTCCACAGAGAACATCTTCTTTTGCTTTCTGCTGTTCGTATTCAATATTGTCAAGCATGTGAAACCTCCCGTGTCCTGTGGGTTTTCTTCCGCTTTTTGTAAAGTTCGCGAAGGTGCTCGTCTTCAAGGATATGCGCAATAAGGCGGAGTTTTGTCTTTATGCCGTCAAGCTCGCTTTCTTTAGTCCTCTTTCTGTAGTCAAATGCGCAAAGCTTGTCGATTATTTCCTGTATGTTCTTTCTGATATATTGGGGCAGAATCGATTCTTCTGAAATGCGGGGGATGATAATGCTTGGAGCAAAATCAGAAAGCAAATCGTGGTACAAGTCCAGCCGCTTTTTCAGGTCTCCGCCGAATTCTTCTTCTCCCACTCTGATATTGTTTGCCGTTTCCCAATAGCCGTTGCCGTTTGTCTCTATAAGAACCTGATAAAATGTCCGCTTGTCAAAGAGTTCAAAAAGTATACAGCCCAAAGAATAAATATCCGCACATTGAGCCAAGTCCCATTCACTATCAAAGCCTGAATATATTTCTGGAGCTGCATACATTACCGGAACTTCCGCCTTAGGAGAGAAAATCCTCAGATCTTTTTCAATTTCAGCTTTTGCAAGTGAAAGCCCCAGGTCTATGAGAACTGCCTTGCACTTTCCTTCGTGTCTGGTTCCCATTATGTTTGAAGGCTTTAAATCACGGTGGCAGAGACCTTCTTTGTGCAGGCTTTGGACGGCAGAAATTATGGAACAGAAAAGGCGGAGCCGGTTTGCGCAAGTTTTTAATTTGTCATTTGCCTCATCAAAAAAACTTTTTCTTATATCCACCGGCAAATATATGGAAGAAAAAAATGAAACTGGAACCATAAAAGATTTGCCGTCGCAGCTGACTGGAACTTGTATAGACTTAAGAGGAGTGCAAATCTGCTGGATTCTGTTTTTTCCTTTAAGACGGCTTAGAACTGCGCTTTCCCATTTAAGATAGTCGTTTAGCTGCGGATGTTCTTCGCAAAATGCGGGATTTGTGGTTTTTACTGCAATGTTCCGGCCTGTAACGGCATCGTGGGCGCGAAAAAGGTAGAAAAATCCTTTGCTCTCATCATCGCTTGTATTATCATATAAGCGGGTCAGACATTTTGCATCTTCAATAAAATCTGTAAAGGCAGGGGCAGAGCTTATTGCCTGTAATGTAAGGGTTTCGGCTTTTTCAAAGGAATCCTCTGGATTTGGCTCTGAGTCATAGCCTTCAAAATCGAATTCCTGTTGCTGAGGCGTGTAGTATTCGGCATTAGATAAACTTTCCTGCATATACGGTATTATATCATAAAAATAGAAAAAAAAGGGTGAAAAAGCTGATTTTTGCAAAAAATATTTGCCTTTCGTGATATTTGTTCACCACAAAAGCCAAAAATATGCTATAATAGAGCTATGGCAAAAGGTAATGCGAACGTAGATTATAAAAAGCTATGGAAGTTATTGATTGATAAGGACATGAAGAAAACGGACCTGATAACTGTAGCTGGAATTTCCTCTAATGTATTGGCAAAACTGAACAAAGGCGAATATGTCTCCATGGAGAGCATACATAAGGTTTGCAAGGCTTTGGGGTGCGATGTGGGGGACATTTGTGTGATGAATGACAAGGATATTGAAGAAAACTAATTGTGGGTGTCGTTCTGTAGCACTCATTTATGCTATAATGTTAGAGGATTTTAGATAAGATATGCGAAACAAGATTTATGTAACAAAGGAAATGCCTCACGACCAACAAGAACGATGTTGCTTTATTGATGTTGGAAAAGTCTTGGCTAACGCATATAAAAACAATCCTTTAAAATTTACTAAAGAATCTAAATTTGATTCATTTTATTACTTCCGACAGATTATAGACAGTTTTATTGGAGCAAGCAAGACAAGAATTGTTTTTTCAAATCTGGGAATCTTATTGGAAAAAGATTTTTCTTTAGATGTTCCTAAGTTCTTGCTAGAATATGCAAAAGATTATCAAGTTTTTGTAATACAAGGGGCATTTAACTTTATAGACGGAACTAAGCCAGTTTGGAATGTGGAAAACCCAAACAATGAAATTGAGTTTAACCGGGGCGTAGTAGAAGTCCTGAGCGAATAAAAAGAGGAAATGTATGAAATACTCTGAGTTAATTGAATTTGAACCACTTACAACTGTAATCAAACTTGCAGATGATAATCAGGCTGAAAAAAGAAAGCATAATGTTGAGACTTATGTATTTTCTGAAAAAATGATTAATCTTTTTTCCTCTGTTGTTGTTCCTAATTTGGATACAAGTGGAAAAGTAACTGAACAAAAAGGTATTTCTGTTGTCGGAAGTTTTGGTACCGGTAAATCTCATCTTATGTCTGTTATTTCTTCCGTTGCAGAAGATGCTGACCTCTTGCAGTATGTTCACAATGATAAAATTAAACAGGACTTTGAAGCTTTTGCCGGAAAGTATAAAGTTCTTCGCTTTGAAGTTGGAACTACTAAACCTCTTTATGAACTTGTTTGTTATCGTATAGAGAATTTCCTTAATTCAATTAATGTTGATTTCCATTTTGATCCTGATTCTAAAGATACTTACAAAGAGCAGCTTCAACAGATGATGGCTGCCTTTGAAGAAGTTTACCCTGATAAATATTTCCTTATCGTTATTGATGAGCTTTTGGAATATTTGCGCAGCCGTAATGCTATGGAAGTTAACGGCGATCTTATGACATTGCGCCAAATGGGTGAAATGTGTGATGGTTCAAGATTCAAAGTAATCTATGGTGTTCAGGAACAACTTTATCGTGACCCAATGCTGGCACCAGCTGCTGATACATTAAACAAGGTACAGGCTCGTTTTGATGAAGTTCTTATTACTAAAGAGGATGTTGCTTTCGTTGTAAAGAATCGTCTTTTAAAAAAGACTCCTGAACAGAAGCAAAGAATCCGTGAACATTTAAATAAATTCTCACATCTTTTTGATGGCCTTAATACGAATCTTAATGATTATGTAGAACTATTCCCGGTACATCCAAGTTATATCGCTACATTCCAGCAGATTAAGCACGGAAAAGATAAACGTGAAATCTTAAAGATTTTAAGCTATCGCTTTGAAGATATGGCAAATCAGACTGTGCCGGAAGATAATCCTGGACTTATTACTTACGACAGTTATTTTGAAGATTTGAAAAAAGATTCTTCTATGCTTTCTATTGCTGATGTTGCTGCTATTGATGACAAAATAGAAATCATTGATGAAAAAGTAAAAAACTATTTTACTTCAAAGCCTGCTCTAAAAAGCAAAATGCCATTGGCACACCGAATTGCGAATGCTCTAGCCATCCGTGCATTGTGTGATGATTTGGATAAACATCTCGGTGCAAATGCTTTCACATTAAAGGAAGATCTGTGTTTTACAATTATGGGAATTGATGAACCGGACTTCTTACAAGACACAATTGCTACTACAGCAAATAATCTTATTACAGCAACACAAGGACAGTATGTTGTAAAAGATGACCAGTCAGAAGATTTTTACATTCGTACAGAAGGCGGCATCAATGTTGAACAGATTGTAAAAGACTATGCGGAATATATAAGGAAAGATTCTGCATATGTAGACAAAAGTTTCTTTAATCTCTTGAAGTTCCTGCTTTGTATTGAAGCAAATCCATATAGAACAGGATTTAATATTTGGAATTATTCGGTTGAGTGGAAGTCTACTAAATCATTCCGCTTAGGATATATTTTCTTTGGCAATCCTAATGAGCGTTCTACAACAGAACCAATGCAGGAATTCTATATGTATTTCTGTCCTCTATTCTCCAAACTTGAACCAAGCAATTTAGATGATGAAGTTTATTTTGATTTCTCTAATTTTGATGAGACATTCAAAAATGAAGTTTGCTTATACGCCTCTAGTATGGCAAAGTTAAATGACGCTTCATCAGATAAAAAGAAATTGTTCCAGGACCAGGCAGACCAGCATCGTAATCGTGTAAGAGATCTTTTTAATAAGAACTTTGCGGATAAGATGAATGTAATCTACAAAGGAAAATCTGCTCCTCTTAGAAGTTACCAGCTCCCGCAGGAAGGCGGCAGCAAACTTGCTTTATTCAGTGCAGTAACATCTACAATCCTTGATGAAAAGTTCAATTCTAAATTTCCTGAATATCCGCAATTTAAGGATTTGCTCAGTGCAAATACTCCTGAAAATTTGAACGGTCGTGTTAAGAGTGCTCTTACAAAAATCGTAAAATACAATGTTCAGAACCGTGATGGTCAGGCTATTCTTTCTGGTTTAGGTTTAGCTGGTGGAACTTCAATTGATATTCAGAATTCAAAATATGCAGATTCAATCAAGAAGATGCTTACAGACCGCGGGCCTGGAAAAGTGTTGAATCGTGAAGATGTAATTTATACCCATTACCAGGCATTGAATCAGTACTATTCTTGCGATTATAAACTTGAATACCAGTTAGAGTTTGTTGTTTTGGCAGCTCTTGTTTTCAATGGTGATATTGAAATTACATGGAACGGTGATTTAACTCTTACTGCAAGTAACATTGCAGAAAAACTTCTTACTCTTGATGAGAATAAGTTTTATTTATTCAACACAATTAAAACCCCATCTGATTTGCCGGTTAAAGCGCTTAAAAAACTTTTCAGTTGTTTAGGTTTGCCGGATTTAACATCTAGTTTAAAAGAACAATCAACATTCTCTAGCCTTGCAAAGAATCTGACAATTTACAGTGACAATGTTGTAAAAACAATTTCTTACTTAACAGACGGAATTCGTTGTAATGGAATTGCATTAATTGATGATTCAACTACAGCAGATTACGCCGCAAAACTTCATAATTTAATTACGTTATTAGACACAGTTCGTAATCTTGATACTTTTGGAAAACTCAAAGGCTTCAAATATACAAAAGATGAACTGGATGAAGTTTTTAAGGCATATCAATATTGCGAACTGGTAGCAAACCTCAAAGAAAAAGCAGATAAGTTTGAAGGTCTTATCAAATACATGACTCAGGCAAAGAGTTATGTTGTTGAAAGTGAAAAACCACTTTACGACAATATGGAAAATGCAATTGCTGAACTTTCTGACAAATTACAGGCAGATGATAAAGTACAGAAACAATACGAGGCATTGCTTAATAGCTTAATTGATTCTTATGCTGATTATTATCTTACACAGTACACAAAGTACCGTTTGAATTATACAGACGCTCAGAAGCGAGATAGTATTTTGAACAGTGATACAAGACAGATTTGTGAAGTATTAAAAGACATTTCTATCTTGAATAAAACTGATTTTGAAAACTGGCGTAATACTATTACAAGTTTGAAACCAGCAGAAGCAGAAGTTACAAAGGAAAAGATTAAAGAAAATCCTTACCAGGACTTTAACCCACGTGAAAATTACGACAAGCCTTCTTATACTGTAAAACAGTTAGAAGAACAGTTGGATTCAATTTATACAAAATGGGAAGATGCCATAAAAGCAACATTCAACGACCCTGGAATTGACCAGAATTTGAATATGCTTACTGGTGACCAAAAAACACTTGCAACAAACTACAAGAATGGTTCTGCTAAAATTACAACCGATAACTGCAACATGATGAGAGATATTATTAATAATCTTTCAAATGGATTTGAAAAAGTAGAATTAACAAATGCTGATTTTGCAAGCATCTTCTCTAAACCAATGGGAGTTGAAGAAGCAAAGCAGGCTTTTGAGCAGTACATTGAAGGACAATGTGCCGGTAAAGACAGAAACAAGATTCGTATTATTTTGAGTGGAAAATAAGGAGAAGTGAAATGATTAGACTGAAGAGTTTGCACCTTGAAAATTTCAGAGGATTCTCAGATACGACCATTGAGTTTGGGGAGCATATAACTTGTATCGCAGGTATAAATGGAGCTGGAAAAACTTCCTGTCTTGATGCTCTTGCTTACAACCTTTCATGGGTAACGGAAATGCTAAAACTTCCTCCTTATAAAAATGGAAAGTATGTAAAGCCTTCTGAAAAGAAGAAAGGTTCTGTTTTTGCAACAAAAATAGATACTAATGTTGTGGTTAATGATTCTGAGACAACAATATCTGTTGGGGCTGATTTAGAGCCTGGGATTAAAATTCAATTTGCAGATCAACCGACCATGCGGGAGTTGTTTAGTAAAATAAAAGATGCTTATCCTCTTGAGAATAGAACTGGCATACCAGTTATAGTGTATTATCCTGCGAATCGTTCTGAGTTAAATATAGATACTTCAATGGATGCTGAAAAAGATTTAAGTAATAAATATGAAACTTATACAGATAACTTACTTTCTGTTATTCATTATAAAAATTTCTTTCAGTGGTTTAGGGATAGGGAGGATCGTGAAAATGCAGAGATGATAGTACGATATAAGAAACAGGAAGATGGCTCCATATATGAAGATACTGCATTGAAGGCTGTAAGAGGGGCTATTGCTATATTGCTTCCCAACTTTTCCAAAATGACGGTTGACAGGAAAAAACAGACTGTTTTAATAAGTAAAGAAGGGACTGAACTTGATTTTTCTATGATATCTGACGGTGAAAAAGAAGTTATTACCCTTTTTGGTGATATTGCCCGACGTCTTGCAATTGCAAACGAAACTCTTGAGAATCCGCTTAAAGGAAACGGAATTATTCTTATTGATGAGATTGATTTACACCTGCACCCAAGTTGGCAGCGTAAAGTTTGCTACGCGCTTGTAAAAACATTCCCTAATTGTCAGTTCATAATTACTACACACTCGCCACAGGTATTGGGAGAATTGCAACCGCAGGATATTCGCTTGCTTAATAATTTCCAAATTTCAATACCGGCTCAAAGTTTTGGATTGGATTCTAATTCTATTCTTGACAATTTACAGAATACAACAAATGAACCTCTTAGACAGAATTCTGTAGTTGCAAAAAAAATTGACGAAATAAGCAATCTGATTGATAAGCAAGATTTCAAAATGGCAAGGGAAGAATTACATAAACTGGAAATGGAATTAAATGGTTCTACGACAGATACTGTTTCTTTGGGAACAGAGATTGCTCTTATGGAGGACTCTGAATAATGGTAAGAATAATAAAAAAATGGGAGCCTAAAGAACTTACCGAATTCAGAAAAAAGGGAGCGGTCTCCTATGATGAATTGGACAGTTCTGCTGGTGCTATTGTAAAAGAAAAAATCCAGCAATCTCTTTATGCTGAACAGTTTGGTCTTTGTGCTTATTGTATGTGTACAATAACTCTAGATACAATGAAAATAGAACATTTTTATCCTCGGAATGGTGTAAATAAAAAACTCGGGGAACAAAAAAGTTTGGATTATTCAAATATGCTTGCTGTTTGCGATGGTGGCATAAAGTTTAATGAAGAACATAATATTTCTAATGAAGATAATCTGTCGTGTGATGCCGCCAAAGGAAACAAATTGCTAAGCTTAAATCCGTCTGTAGAAACTGATTATAGACAGATGAAAATTAGATATAGTTCTGATGGAAAGATTCATTCTGATAGTTTGAATTTAAGTTTTAAGGCAGAAATAGAATCGGTTCTTAATCTGAATGTTCCACGGTTGATAACTATGCGAAAAGCTGCAAAAATGAAAGTCATTGACTATCTGAAAAAAAATGGAAAACTGACTGCAACGAAAAAAAATGAAAGAATAAAAGCTCTTAAAACTCCTAAAGATGGACTTTTACCAGCATTTTATGATGTATCTGTTTTCTTTATGGAAAAATTAGCATAGGTACATAGTATGGATAGAGATATATGCTTAAATAATATTAACGAAATGCTCAAAATTATTTCCGATTATAAATCATGTACTGATTCAGAAAAAGAAGAAAAACTTCGCTGTGCCTATAATCTGATACGATTACCGGTTGAAAAAATAATTGACAAAATTGGAAACAGAAAGTATTTCAATGTTAGTTTTCCAATAGTTGATGGTGGTCATCCAAAAAAGAATTTAAATGCTTTTGATTATGTATTTGAAGATTTATATGGAGTAAGAGCCACGAATTCTGTTGTAGATATGTTAAATCAAGCAAAAGGTGCTATAGAAATGGATGAAAAATTCTCTTTAGATATGACTCTAAAAAAAATATCAGATAATAAAAACATTTTTATTGTACATGGTCATGATGAAGCAATGAAAAATGATGTAGCGCGTACTGTTGAAAAATTGAAGTTACAACCAATAATTTTAAATGAAAAACCTAATTCGGGAATGACTATAATCGAGAAAATAGAAAAGTATTCGGAGGTTGGCTTTGCTATTATTTTGCTGTCTCCTTGTGATAAGGGGTGCGAAGTTGGTCAAGAAAACAATTTAAAACCTAGGGCAAGGCAGAACGTAATAGCTGAATTAGGATATTTTATTGGTAAACTAGGAAGGCAAAGAACATTTATTCTTAAAAAATCTGATGTTGAAGAACCTTCTGATTTTTCAGGTGTTGTATATGAAGCATATGATAGTAATGGTGGCTGGAGAATGAAGCTAGGACAGGAACTGTCTACAGCTGGATATAAAATTGATATGAATGCTCTTCTTTAATAAGAAGAATACAGGAGCAATATAAAATGGATAACCTTTTCACCGACGAAGAACTAACAAATCTAGAAATAAACAATACCTCCAATACCCCCGTAACCGTTTTGGGAAAAACCTTTTCCAACGACATAGAACGTCGTCAATACTTCCGCGATGAGCTTCGCAAAAAACTACCGGAACTCAAAAAACTGGAAGGCTACCCAATCGGTGAAGATGATGACATTATAAACCTTTCCGACCCGCCATATTATACAGCATGTCCGAACCCTTGGCTTAATGACTTTGTTGCTGAATGGGAACAAGAAAAGGAATCTCCAGAGCTAAAAAAACTTCGCAAGGATAATTTTGAAGTTAAAGACCCGTATGCAAGCGATGTGAGCGAAGGAAAGAACAATCCGATTTATAACGCGCACTCGTATCACACAAAAGTGCCTCACCCTGCTATTATGCGCTACATTCTGCATTACACACAGCCGGGAGACATTGTGCTTGACGGTTTTGCGGGAACTGGAATGACTGGTGTTGCGGCTCAGATGTGCGGAAAGTGCGACATCGATTTAAAAAACAAAATTGAAGCAGAGTTTGAAAAGCTTGAATACAAAAAGCCTGTCTGGGGAGCGCGTCATGCCGTTCTGGGAGATTTGAGTCCGGTAGCCTCTTTTATTGCCTACAACTACAACACTCCGGTAAATGCAAAACGTTTTGAACTTGAGGCAAAAAAGATTCTTTCTGAAGTTGAAAAAGAATGTGGCTGGATGTACGAGACCCGACACACCGACGGAAGCATTGGAAAGATAAACTATGTGGTTTGGAGCGATGTTTTTATTTGCCCTGATTGTGGCGGAGAGATTGTTTTTTGGGATTCGGCAGTAGATAAACAAAAAGGTGAAATGATTGAGAACTTTCCTTGTCCGAATTGTGGAGCTAAACATCAGAAAAAAGATTGCAAAGAAGCGGTTATAACTGTTTTTGATGAAAAATTAAACAAAACCGTTGAACATGTAAAAACTGTACCAGTTATTGTTTATTATGAAGCAAGCAATGGAAAGCGATTTCAAAAAATTCCCGATAAAACTGATTTGCAGCTAATAAAAAAAATTACTGAATCAAAAATTACAGAATGGATTCCTTTGGACGAACTTCCACTAGGGGATAAAACGAGTGACCCGATACATCATTTAGTAACTAATACCAATCAATTTTATACAAAAAGAAATTTGCTCTCACTTTCTATATTGTACTCTAAGATTGAGAAATCTGCATTTCCAACAAAGCTAAAATTCATTTTTACTGGTTTATTAAATCGTGCGAGTAAAATGAGCAGATTTAGTATTAACAATTACTTTCATGGCGGAGGTGGTTGGAATAAAGGTTTATTGAACGGAACATTATATATTTCATCTCTTAGCATTGAAACATCGATAATTGAAATCTTCAAAAGTCGATTAAATGCTTTTGATTTGATAAAAGATTGTTTGTCTGAAAATATAAATCCAGTTGAAATTGCTAGTGCAACTTCAAAATCCTTAAATTCAAATTCAATAGATTATATTTTTACTGACCCGCCATTTGGTGCAAATATCATGTATTCTGAATTGAACTTTGTTCAGGAATCATGGCTCAAAGTAAGAACAAACAATAAAGAAGAAGCAATAGAAAGTCGAAGTCAACAAAAAGGACTTTTGGATTATCAGAGCATAATGCAAAAATGTTTTACAGAATATTATCGTATATTAAAACCGGGACATTGGATTACAATTGAATTCTCTAATACTGCGGCTTCTGTATGGAACTCAATTCAGCTTGCTATAAATCGTGTAGGTTTTGTCATTGCAAATGTTGCCGCATTGGACAAAAAACTAGGAAGTTTTAACGCTGTCACGACACCAACCGCCGTAAAACAAGATCTTGTAATCAGTTGTTATAAACCGTCAGAAACATTCACAAAACAGTTTATGATTCAGGATTCCCGCGCAAACACATGGAGCTTTGTTTCCGAGCATCTTGAACACCTGCCGATTCCGGCTGTAAAAGACGAGCGAACAACAAGCGTAATCGAACGCAGTCCAAAAGTTCTTTACGACCGCCTTATCACATATTTCTTTATGCGCGGACTCCCTGTTCCTCTCGATGCGGCAGACTTCCAGGAAGGATTACGAAACCGTTATATTCAAGAAGACGGCATGATTTTTACTTCTGCTCAGCTGAACCAGTATCACGAGCTAAAGAAAAAACACAACATCACAGACCAGCCAAGTCTTTTTGTTGATATCATCGAAAGCGAAAATGACGCAATCCAATGGATAAAAGAAAAACTTGAAGCAGGCCCGCTCAAGTATCAGGACATTCAGCCAGACTATCGAAAAGCCTACACCATAAACCGCAAAGGCGAGGTTGAAGTTGAGCTAAAAGACGTACTTGAAGAAAACTTCATTCAAGAAGCTGACGGTTCCTGGCGTATTCCAGATATGAACGAGCAGAAAGACCGTAATGCACTTCGAACAAAAGCCCTGCTCAAGATTTGGGAAGATTATTGTTCTCAAGTGGAATCGGGTAAAGCAAAGAAACTCAAAGATGTTCGTCTTGAAGCTGTAAAAGCAGGTTTCAAGGACTGCTACCAGAAAAAAGACTTCAAGCGTATTGTAACAATCGGCGACAAGATTCCGGAGAATCTGCTCACGGAAGATGAGACATTGTTGAACTATTATGATATTGCGTCAAGTAAGGTGTAAGAGATTATGACAGATATACCAGATATTCCCGAATTACCAAAAGAAATAAAAGACGCTATTGAAAAAGATAAGTTGGTTATCTTCATTGGAGCCGGCGTATCTACGTTGGTGGGGTGTAAACGATGGATAGATTTAGGAAATGAATTAATAGGGGAATGTGAAAAACTTGATTTAATTTCTTATAGAGAACTCCAAGGAATTAAATCTAGAGCAGATGGAAAATGTTTAATTAGTATTGCTTATGAACTAATGAAAACTAATTATTTATCAAAGTTTTATGAAATATTTGATAAGTCATTAGAATGCAATTCTAATAAGTGTGAAACACAAGATACTTATGATTTGCTTTACAAATTTTCAAAAACATGTGTTACAACAAATGCAGATACTCTTTTCGATAAAAAATATAACAAAGCAAATGTAATAACTGATTTTGAGCATAATCGTGTACAAATTGAAACGCAGAAACTTTATAAAATACATGGAACCCAAGAAAAAAGAGATTCCCTAGTTTTTGTCGCCGAATCCTATATCAGAAGGTATAATAACCGGCATTTTAAGGATTTTTTACGTGATTTATTTAATGATTATATTGTCTTATTTATTGGATATGGGTTAAGCGAGTTTGAATTACTTGACTATATAATGCTAAAACCAAATGTAAATGTTGGAAATAAAGAAGCAAAACATTTTGCATTAATGCCTTATTTCTCCTATGAACAATCTATATCTCAAATTGACAATTTATATTATAACGAATTAAATATTCAAATTATTCCTTATGCCATAGACAGAAAAGGATATGATCAACTTTATAATGTCATTAAGAGTTGGAACGGACAAATTAATAATACGACTCAATATATAAAAAATAATATTGATAATATTGATAATTTTCTTTCTAAAAAATTATTAGACAGTAATGAAATCAATTCTATTTTAGAATTGATAAAGAAAGATAGTATATACTTCGACCATTTCAATAAGATATGCTTTTCCCATAAAGAATTGACAAATTTATTTATAGAACCTTTGTATAATAATGATTTTTTTTCACCTAAAAATAATCCTACTCCAGAAAAAAGCAAATATGTAGAGAATGCCTTTTCAATACCAAGATGGAATGCATTAGATTTTTTGGATACTTATTGTTCCTATTTAGATATTTCTACCGATTATTCAAAGATTGATATTTTTATAAGAATAATCAATGAGAATACAAATTTGAACAATTATACCGTGGATAATGATAAAACGGATTCATCTTTTGTTACCTATATTTTAAAATTGCCAGCAGAAAAAATTACAGAGTCACATATTGATTTTATTAGTAAAGCTCTAAACAGTAAGTGGGGAGCTTTGTTAACTTCTGATGCAATAGAAAAATGTAATTTTGATAAAATTCTTGCTTTACCAAAAGAATTGGAATTAAAATTTCTTAGTATTATTTTTGATGTAAAAGTGATTGACTATAAAGTTATTTCTTTGTTGGATTACTATTATTGTAAGGAAATAATACGAAAAAATATTTTATCTCTTTATAATAGGTTGCAATTAGGATTAGTAGATATAATAATTCTCATCATCAAGAAAATACCTTTTATAAATTTCACTTTTATACAGTATAATTCAAATAAAGATACAATTCCATATCTTGATGATTATGATTATACACAGACACTTATAAATCTTCTAATTTGGATTTTACAGAAACAAGATAAGCCTATTGATACTATAAATACTTTAAAAAAACAGTTCGATGAAGCTCACTCTAAAATACTAGAATTAATTGAACAAAAAGTAATTTCTAATGCTTCATGTGCGGAATTTTGTGAAGATGTAACCTGTAATCATTTTTATGATATTCCCTCCCCATACAATTTGTCGCAATTGGAGAATCTATCATCTGATGAATTAGTAAAAATTCTTAATACTGATGAAACGAATAGTGTTCCACTAACAGGATTGGAATCAGATATATATTCACTGTTTCAAAAGCGACCTGACAAATATATACAGGATTTAGAAAACTTTCTAAATATTGATTTTAAGTATCTGTATCAAATTTTTAATGCTTATACATCTTTATTGCATCAGCAGAAATTTCAAAATACTAAGCCTATACTTGCTTTTATTCATAATCTAATAAATCGCAATGATATATGGATAAATAAAACAAATGAAAAAGGTTTTAACTATCAAATATGGCTTGTAGAGGCTATAGGTAACTATTTAATAGAATATTTAAATCAAGAAATTGATAAGAATATAAGTGAAAATTTTAATTTAATAAAATCTATATCACTTAAGATTTATGAAAATATATCTCCAGAGTGCGATGACAATCCTTATACCGATTATATGACAACAATGCTTAATTCCGAAACTGGAATAATAAGTCAACTGCTCGTAAGATTATATTTGTATGGTTATCATTTCTTCAATGTGGAAGATAGTGAAATCAAAGCTTCAATAAATGATTTAATGCAAAAAAATATTATAATGATATTTGCAGCTTTAGGTTTTTGGCATGAAAATATATTTGCAAAGAATGATAAATTCGCATTAGAAATTCTAGAATCTGTAGCAAGTTCAAATGATAATATTTTTAAATCATTTTCCACCTGCTATTTTAACAATACAAAGTCTGCGATTACGCAACAAAGTTATGAAATAATAAGGAATTCAAAGTTTATAGAACGAGTTTTATTACAGATATTAAACAATCCTATTAGTGGTTTTGCATCTCTTGTTTGCAGAAATTACTTAAGGGAGTATGAAGCCTTAGATGATAATCAATCATTAATTTCTAGATTGATATTAACAAAGAATGTTAATTGTATTTCAGAATTAATTACTTTTATTATAAATAGCCGAGAATACTTAAACGAAACTCATATAAAACTATGTATTCAGTTATGGGGGAAAATATGTCAGGTTTTACAGAATGAAAAGAATAACACTTCTTATAGAGAATTGATAATTCAATTATTGGATTTAATTATTATATTGAACGAAGTAGATGAAACTACAAAACACCTTATCGCTTTTTCTATTATAGAAATTCCTCCTTACCGTATAGAGCATGTTTTATTACCAAAATTTGTTAAGCTGTATGGAAATGAGAGAAATAGGAAAAATATTCATGAAATTTTAAAAGAATTTTGCGATAAAGGTGTGTATTTTGAAAATTATAATTCAAATATAACAGAGTTAATTAGGATGATTTCGAAGAACGATAATGATTTTGCAATAGAATTATGTAACAGATATATTCAAAATAAGAATAGAAATTATGAAGATATATTAAGGGAAATAAGTAATAAAACGGAGACATCAAATTGACTTTATCTGAAATCCAAAAAGGCGAAAGTTCCGAACTTGAATTCAAGCGCGTGGTTCCAAAAAACAAAGACAATCTCCTCAAAACTGTAGTCGCGTTCAGTAATGGCGGCGGCGGAACAATTATAATCGGCATTGACGACAAGACGCATGAAGTTGTTGGTGTTGATGAAATCGAAGCCTTTAAGATGATGGATGCGATTGCAAACTGCATCAGTGACGGGATTGAGCCGCTCGTTTCACCGGATATTTCTTTGCAGAGTGTGGAAGGAAAAACGGTTATACGAGTACGCATTTTTGCAGGAAGCCATACTCCATATTATCTAAAATCTGTCGGCAAGGAATCTGGCACTTTTGTTCGTATTGCTGCCACAAGCCGACAGGCCGATATTATCGCAAAAAAAGAACTTGAACTTTTGGGATTGCGACATTCCTATGATTCTTTGGAAAGCAGAAGTTTTATGAACGATGAGCAGAGTTTCAATGCAGCAACAACAAAGAAACTTTGCGACGACATAATGCATTTTATGAAACTGAAAAACGGTTCTAATATTCCAGTAAATGAGCAGACATTAAAAACTCTTGGTGTGCTAAAAGAAAAAGAAGGTAAACTTGTTCCCACAAACGCTTACGCCATTCTTATGCACCCAGACCGTTATGAATATTTGTGGTCAAGCATTCGATGTGCCTGTTTTAAGGGAACGGATAAAGTTATTTTTTTGGATAGGCTTGATTGCGAGGGAACTTTGTATGAGCAGATTGAGCAAGCGTTAAAGTTTGTTCTCAGAAATCTTCATACAGGAATGAAAATAGAAGGTGTAATCGGAAAAGATGTTTACGAGCTTCCACCTCAAGCATTGCGTGAGGCAATTGTAAACGCGGTGGCTCACAGAAATTATATGCTTGATGAAAGCGTTAAAATTGCAGTTTTTGATGACAGAGTTGAAATATCTTCTCCCGGACTTTTGCCTCCCGGCATTTCTTTGCAGAGTGCATTAAACGGCGAATCTCGTTTGCGAAATCCTGTAATAGCAAAAGTTTTTCATCTTATGGGCTTTATGGAAGAATGGGGCAGCGGGCTTAGGCGAATTGCCAAAGAATGTGATGAATACAATGTTAAGCGTCCAATTCTTGTAGAAACAGAAATTGCTAGTATAATGACATTCTCTCGTAATGTCGTAGAAAATGTCGTAGTAAATGAAAATGACTCTCAAAATGTCCTTCAAGGGCAAGAAAATGTCGTAGAAACTGAAAATAATGTCGTAGTAAATGTCGTAGAAAGTCTTTCAATTAAGGAGAAATCTGTTTTTGATATAATCAAAAGAGATAGTAGTTATACAGCAAAAGAAATGGCAGATGCTTTAAAAATGAGTTCTCGGCAAATTCAACGAATTTTAGCTTCGCTTAAAGAAAAGAATTTTATAAAACACGAAGGCCCCGATAAAGGCGGTCACTGGGAAATAATCGGAGAATAATATGCAATACAACAACCAGCAAATAGAAATTATTTCCTCAAAAACTGTATTCGGTAAATCAGTAAGCAAAATCCGTATTCTTGCTACTGGTCAAACTCTTGATGTTCGTACCGAAGAAATTACAGATGAAACACCGGAATTAAGCTTACAGAATCTACAATTCAGAGCTATGGCTGCTCGTATAAAAAACGAAATGGCGAGTCAGTCTATTCTTTCTCCATATGAAAGCAATGTAATTCCGTTACCACACCAGATACTTGCTCTTGAAAAAGTAATGAACGGTGCTTATTGCCGCTACCTGATTGCAGATGAAGTTGGTATGGGAAAAACTATTGAAGCAGGTCTTTGTCTTAAAGAATTAAAGCTTCGTGGCATTGTCAAAAGAACTTTAATTGTTGTGCCTCTTTCCGCAATGACTCAGTGGCAGTCTGAATTAAAAAAGCATTTTAATGAAAAGTTTCATATCTATGATTCTGAGTTTATTGGTTCTATGGCAAAAACATTTGGCAGATTGGATGCTGATAATGATATAAACATCTGGCAGCAGAATAATCAGATAATCGTATCTATGGATTCTTTAAGGCCTCTTGAGAGCCGTCGCGGCTGGAGTAAAGAGAAAATTGACGCATATAATAAATACAGAATTGAAAGCGTAATTAATGCTGACTTTGATTTATTGATCATAGATGAATGTCATAAAGTTGGTGGTAGCGATGAAAATGTAGGTCGCTTCCAGATGGCAAAAGAATTGTGCTCTGCAATTCCTAATGTACTGCTTCTATCTGCTACACCACACAGAGGTAAGTCTGACCACTTCCGCCGAATAATGAAACTTTTGAATGATGATGCTTTTAGCGGCGAAGCAAAGCCTACTCTTGAAGAACTTGAGCCTTATGTTTTAAGAACTGAAAAACGCCAAGCAATAGATTATTCTGGAAAACCACTCTTTAATAAAAGACGTACTGAAAAACTTGTAGCTCAATATGATAATTCAAAACACAAACTGCAGCAGTCTCTTTATGATTCTGTAACTGAATATGTAAAAAAAGGATTTGACTTAGCAACAAAAACTAAAAATACATCGTATGCTTTTGTAATGGTTTTGTTTCAAAGAATGATGTCTTCATCGACACAAGCTATTTTAGATGCAATTGAAAAACGTGCTAATAGACTTGAAGCTGAAAAAAATCAAGCTTTAACTCATGAAAATATGGCTCAGAAACTTTTGGAAGAAGATGCTGACGCTCAGCTTAGTTTAGACTTTGAAGAAAAAGTTAATGAACAGATTCAAAACACAGCTGCAGCTTATGAAACAGAACTTGCAGAATTAAAAGATTTACTTGAAGAAGCAAAACACTGTAAGGCAAATGAAATTGATGTAAAGTTTGAATACCTTTTGCATAGACTTGATGAACTTAAAAAAGCAGAAAACAATATGGACTTAAAGTTCATTATCTTTACTGAATTTACTTCAACTCAAAATATGCTTTGCCAAGAACTTTCAAACCGTGCCGGTTATACATCTGTTGCAATTAATGGTTCTATGGATGCTGATGAACGTGGAGAAGCTCTTAAGAAATTCAAGGATAAAGTTCAGATTTTAGTTTCTACTGATGCTGCTGGTGAATCATTGAACATGCAGTTTGCTCATATTGTTATCAATTACGATGTTCCTTGGAATCCAATGATGATTGAGCAGCGTATTGGTCGTGTTGACCGTATTGGTCAAAGCCATGAAGTTCTTGCAATAAATATGATGATTGATAATTCTATCGATAGTCGTGTTTATGAAGTTATTGAAACTAAATTAAATACAATTCTTGCAGAAATAGGAATTGATAAAACAAACGATGTTTTGGACAGTACTCTTGAAATAAACACTGTAAATAGACTTTACAGAACTTCTTTGCTTAATCCTAGTAAGTTTGAAACTGAAAGTAGTGAATGGCTTAGTGATATAAAAGAAAAACTTGCAGATTATAAAGTGACAGAAAAGCAGCTGCCTACAACAAAAGATGGTAGCATTAATCTTACAGAAACTGAGAAAATTAAACACAGCCCAATTCCTGTTTGGCTTAGAAAGTTATGTG
>ERZ842401.2657-NODE-2657-length-23568-cov-7.933441_pt1 | contig 23568 bp, 45 predicted proteins | sample MGYA00521270_ERZ842401 | MGnify/ENA primary metagenome ERZ842401 (study PRJEB31892, sample SAMEA3878208) | bioreactor metagenome | biome: Moose rumen | place: Sweden | collected 2011-10 | study: EMG produced TPA metagenomics assembly of the PRJEB12797 data set...
TCCACGTTACACCGACTTTTTCTGCAAATTCTTCCTGTGTGATTTTCCTCGAAAGGCGACGACGCTTAATTTCTTTTGAAAATTTATACGGTACTTCTGCTGAACTCAGTGCCATAGTTATTGCTCCTTTCCTTCATTAATTTTTTCATGCTATATAGCATATATTTATGACAATTATTTTTCGCACCCGAATAAATAATCCATCGTAACTCAGAAAATAGAGGCCAATGCAGGAATATGAATAAATTTAGGCGTACATCACTCAGTTTCCCATTTATTTGTTAGCAATTTCTCTCTGACTAAGCCCACTTACCTTTCTCAAATAAGAAAAACGAGCGGAAAATTCAGAGTTCTCCATCCCAGTATCAACTGCGCTTGATATAATGTGCATTCAGATTTTCCCCTCGCTATCATAATTTTTTCATTGACTAACGTTTTGACTTCACGAGAGCAAGCCTCGCATTGTAAGGCCTTAATACATTGTAAGAATAAAGTATTGTTTCAAAACGCCACAATTATTCCACTGTATCAAAGTCCCCCAAGCCTTTTCAGAGCTTCAAGGAATCTTTCCAAATACTCAGGTGTGGTAACGGGCCATTGATAACCCATTCTATAAAGCACCTGCATCGTGTAGCCGTTGTGTCGCGGAATGTGAACGTTGTTCTTGCCGCCGCTTTGATATGCCAACATACTTGTCAGGAGTCTTGCTTTAACTGGATCGTTTTCGGCTGTTTTCATAGCATCGTCAAATTCTTTACGCTCAACAGGTTTAATAGTGAGACCTGAATTTGTCATCGCCTTAAAGACATTCGCTGAAAGACTAGTATTGTGGCTGTAAGGATGGAACATAACATACTAACGCGGAGTCTCGCAAAGTCTCAAAATAGCCTTTGCCGTTTCATAAATCGGAGAAAATTCCATCGGCACATCGAGCTGCTCATACGGACACAATCCAAGCATTGCATAAATCTTTAAGCGTCCCATTGAAGAATTAGTGTTGCTGTTAATCTGAAATTCCCCGTCGCTGTAACGTGCGGAAAGAGTTCCGACGCGCATAATTTTTGCGTTCAAGCCTTTATCAGCTATGGCCTCAAGTTCAGTGCCTTCTGAAAAATGTTTAACAACAGCCACGCAATTAATTACGGTTGAAATATCGAGAGGCTGAATTTCATGCGTAATATCGCCGTCAATCATGAACAGACGTTTGCCGAATAATTCGTCATAGTCATTCTCGAAGTAGTAGAAGAGCTGTTTTCTCAGTCTGCGTTCTGCGCTGGAAGTTTTCCGGCTTCGAAGCATACAGTAAATTTTTCCGCTGTAATTTTCAATAAGTTCATACTGAATTAGCCTTCAACAGTGAATTGATTTTACTGTAATCATAGCTCTTTATCTGGTCAATGTCAGAAGCTTCGTGAGAATCTTTTTCTGTGAATAACTCTGCTAATAAAGTTCGCCCGAGTTTAAAGAAATTCTCAGTTGCACCGACTTCATCAAGTTCAAGAATTTCGCCGAAAATCTTACAGAAGACCGCTTCAACTTTATTAGTTGCGATTTCATGTTTGGCGCGTTCAATAACAGCTTCGGGAAGCGATTTCAAATCCGTCTTTCCGTTCGGTATCATGTACTTCATGAGCGTCCTGCTGATTTCAGTCTTGATGTCAGCAATTTCGATTTTTCTGTCTGCCGTGAAATATGCGCAAAGATGTTCACTGCCTCTGATCTAAGTCCGCGTAATTTTACCTGATTATCTTTACGGCCAAGTATGATTACGTTTCCATTATCGTCCCACTTCGCAACTCCCGGGCCGATGACAAACGCAAATTATATTAGAGTGCGTAAGATCGTTCGATGATTATTCTTGCCGTGCTTATCGTCTGCAGCTTCTCCAGCAAAGATTTCGGGAATGGTTCTCCGCCGGCCATTATGAGTTTGCATTTCTTAATGGCTTCAGTGAACGGCTCATACTCCATATACTGAACATATCTTGAGGGCGTACCGTTGATAGCATCGGCTTGAGTTTGCTCGAAAAATCTTGCCAGTTCTTTTGGGTTATTCATCTGGTCGTTATCGGCAAATATAACGGTCTTTCCGTTCACAAGCATTCCGACAGTGTCCTTCAGTGAGAGGTCAAATGATACAGTTGTGATGTCTATCATCGCGCTGATATTGTTTTTCGCCGCGTCATAAAGAATATTTGCCGGATGAGCCGTGCAGAAGTTACAAATTCCCAAATGCCGGAGCATTACTCCTTTAAGTTTTCCTGTGGAGCCTGAAGTGTAAATCATGTAGGCTAAATCTTCGGGCGAAACTTCCACATCAGGATTTTCTTTTTCATTTCCATTGAGCAGATCATCAATCAAAAGAACTTTCTCAGTCGGATAATCTGTTTCGTGTTCTTGGGTTGTGATTATGAATGCAGTTTCGGAATTTTGAGTTATGTGATTAATCCGTTCAGCAGGATACTCAGGGTCGCAGGGAATAAACGCAGCACCGGCTTTTAATACTCCAAACAAAGCAGCAAAGTAAAAACTTTTTCGGGGCAGAAGCAGGACTGCACTGCTATGAACTTTTAATCCACGCTGAATTCAATTGTGGGCAATGAGAGCAGTTTTGTCGAGATTTTTCGCGGCTGTCGATTCGAACATCTTGTGAAGTTGAATGTGTTTTCTCTTCCGCAGGACTTAAAAGCGAAATTGTCTTAATATTTGAAGCCTCGTCCTCAATATGAATGGACAACTTGAATTTTGCAATTTCTAAGCTGAGAGGCTTACGTTCCAGAGTATTATCACTGCTCATAACTCCGATTTGACACTCGTACATGATTTTAGGTTCAAAGCCGTAATCAGAAGCGATTTTTGCGAACGGATATTTTTCATGTTCGATTGTTTCGGATAACAGAGCCGCGCATTTTTTCAGAAACTCGTTTACAGCTTCGTCCTTAATCTCAATTCCGAGAGGCAGAGTATTAACGAACATTCCGTAAGTTTTAGCAGTCCTTAAATCACTTCGCCCGTTGCTGATTGTTGATAGATAAATATTTTTGTCATTCACGAAGCGCGACACAGCATAGAACGATGCTGCTAAATACAATGCCGCAGGAGTTATCCCGTGTTCTTTGCAAAATTTTTCGGCCTTCTGAAAGTCAAACGGAGATACGACACGTTTCATAAGCCCGTTTTCTTCTCGACCGTTTAAGTCCGATGTTATTTCAGTTGAGGTTTCAAAATTTTTCATCATGTCTGCGAAAAACTTTTGGTTCTCCGTGAATTTTTCCGACTGCTCAAAGACTTTTTCATCTGAGGCGTAATCGAAATAATCATAGCTCTCAGGCACAGGCTTTATCCCATTAAGTGCGCACCCTAATTCTTCCATAAATAAATTTAATGACGCACCGTCTAAGACTAAATGATGAAAATCTGTCAGCAAATATAAATTCGCATCAGTCTTCACAATTGAAAACCTGTACAGCGGGCCAACGGACGCACAAAATCTCTCTTGTAATTCTCTAATTCCTGCAAGGTAATGTTAAGAGTCGTAATTTCGGCATCTTCATGATTGCGTACTTGAAGCACATTACCGTCCTTCAGCTTGAAACATGTTGATAACGAAGGGTGAGCCTTAACAATTTCACGTAAGGCATTGGAGAGTTGATTGATGTCCGTTTCATTGGGCAATTCAAAAATTGAGGGCACGTTATACACAACTTCTGTCGGGCGTTTCATGCAGTCGTAATAGACTCCCATTTGAGGGTAAGTCAGTACGGCTTCGTTGATTTCCCCTTGATGAACTTCTGCAGGTTTATTATTTTTGTCCTGATTGAGCAGAATTTTATCAATCTGCATCGTTCTGGCTGGAACCATATACGGAGACTTCTGCGATTTTAAAAAATCGTTGAGTGCCTTGATGTCGATTTTTTATCAGCAACAATATAAGCTGCAAGATATTTTCCCGCCTCATTTTCGAACGCCGCGACTGTTGCGTCTTTAATGCCCGGAAAATCTCTTATTACTACTTCAACTTCCCTAAGCTCTATTCTAAAGCCGTGAATTTTTACCTGTCCGTCGCGCCGTCCTAAAAACTCTATATTCCCGTCAGAACGATAACGGACAACATCGCCGGTCTTGTAGAGCTTACCTTCGCAAAAAGGATTATCAACAAATACTTCTTGGATTTTTTCCGGCCTGTTCAATAGCCGTCTCCAACCTTAGGCCCAGCAATGAATAAGGGACACGATTATTAGGCTCGTTTTCAGTAACATGATAAGCCGTTACACAAATCGTGCATTCCGTAGGGCCGTAACAATTAATGAACCTGTATTTAGCAGGAGGTTCTAATGAAACTAATTTTTCTTCGCTTACCAACAAAGACTTTAAGCTGTGATTGTCAATTGTCATGACCTGATGAGTAACGCGATTTTTTTCAAGATACTCATTGAGTTGAACAAGATTTAATCTTATTTCTTCCGGAATAATACATACAGCAGCACCCTTAGTCAAAGCCGGGTACATGTCCATCATGCAGGCATCAAAACCATATGAGGCATATTGACCGACACAGTCAGAGTTTTTCAGTACATAATAGCGGTGATACCAGTTAATGAAGCAGATAAGATTTTTATGCGTTAATCTTACGCCTTTAGGTGTTCCCGTTGAGCCGGAAGTATAAAGTAATATGAACAAATCCTCCGGTCTAGTTAAATCTTCCATAGGTGAAGACGGTATCGGAGAGATTAACCTCGCTCAAGTATAAAACTTCACCGTCATAATCAGATACAAGTGTCCTTAATTCTTCATTCGTGATTAATAGTTTTGCGCTTGAGTCCTTCACCATGAAATTTAATCTTTCGGGCGGATATGTCGCATCCAAAGGCTGATATGCACAACCAGTTTTCAATGCTCCGAACGAAGCCAAGACTTGAAACTCTCCGCGCGGGATTAATATCAAAACAACTTCACCGCGTCCAAAATTTTTTGAAGCAACGTAAGCCGCAATTTTTTCTGAAATCTCGTCGACCTCCTTGTACGTGAACTTTTTATCCTTTTTATCTTTGAAGATTTCGGCTGTTCTGTCAGGATTTTCACGGGCTGACTTCCTGAACAATGAAACAACAGTATTCACCGGAGTAATATCACGCATGCATTCTTTTGTCATCAACTGAAGCAGGATAACTTCAAAACTAAGTGCTGCACCCGTTGAATTTTTGTCCAAGAGCGTTTCATAACAGGGCAATCCGCACAAAGTTGTGTGAGTCCGAATACATTCAGTGATAGATTGTAGGGAAAAGGGCTTCACTCTGATGTGTGTATGTTCCTGCCAGATAAGCAAACGCCCCCGAAGTCAAGGCAGACGCACTGATGCCGTTATCATGGCAAAAAGTTTTAATCTCCTCATAGCTTAAACCTAACTTATGATCAAGCTAAGAAAACGAATCTTCATTGTAAATATCATAAAGGGGCATACTCTCAACTTCAAGCCCAGAAAATTTTTCTTCATACCATTTTTTAGCAGTCTCATATTCTGACCCATTACGGGCTGTAATCTCATCACGTGCCGCTATTGTTCAGGTGTCAATGTATGACCGTTATAAGCTGCTGAAACATCCGCGAAAATTTTATTATGAGACGAACCGTCAAAAATTACATGGTGCGTTACTCTCAGAACATATTTTGATTTTTCCGTCTTAACAAGGATAATTCTAAACAGTCTTCCGCCGATTAAATTCAAAGGTTCAGCAATAAGATCCGGCAAAGTTTTCTGCCATTCATCTTCGCTCATTTCAAGAACTGCCTGCTTACACTCCCCTATATCATCAGGTATATATTGATAAGGTTCGCCGTTTTCTTCACCAATGCGCACATTCATAGAAGGATTTGCTTTGATAGTTTCTTCAAACGCCGCAGCAAGCTTTTTCCTGTCGATACGGTCATCGATAACGTAAAGATAATGCCTGTTATAAGCTCCCTTGCCCATACACAGGCACTCAAGATAAATTCCGAGCTGTGTTTGGGACAATGGCACAGAATTATTCTTCATTTTTGCCTTCTATCTCTATAATAGTTTGATTTAGCGATAAAACACGATTATATTGAATATCCTTTGCAATTGCTTTCAACATCATTATTTGTCAATTTTGTAATCTTCGCTTTCTTCTGGAGTATATTCGAGCGGATTAAATGCTTTACAGTCATCACGAAGAGCAACAATTACATTACCGCCGAAATTTATTAGACGTATATCAAGATTAGCTGTGTGTCTGCCTGAATTGTATTTTGCCAGGTTCACAGTCATCTCTTCAAGAGCCACGCCGACTTTCGTTGCAATATGTTCGCTGATTGAGTTACTTTTGAGTACACTTATAGCTTCCGCAGAAAGTTTTACGGAATCTTCTCTTGTTACCTTGATTGATACGTCGTAAAGAAGTTCACTGCCGCTTCTTTCAATTAAATAAACGTCTGAAAATTTTCCGCCGGAACTCTTGTACTTAATTCGGACATAAAAATACTAAAATATAAATCCTGAAATTTCAGCGACAATAAACGCAAGCCAGACACCGTGAAGCCCCATAATTTTTGAAAACAGCCAAACGGACGGAACTACAACGAATAATCCTTCAACACATGAAAGAATATTTGCGACCGTCCTTTGCTGCACCGTAGTATAGTAATAAATCATCATGAAAGCAGCAGTAACACCAAGCAGACTTACCGAGAAAAGACGAACGGCATTTGTCCCGGCAATTACAAGTTCAGCAGGAAGATTGAACAGAGACAAAATTACCTGCGGAAATATCAGTGTAAACGCTACAAAAGTTCCTGTAAGAGATAGTGCAAATTTCATTACATTATTAGCAAGCAGTCTGATACCACTGTAATCTTTTTCACCGTATAAAACACCAATAATCGGGATCATTGCCCGGCTTGTCCCTTGTGTGAACATTGACATTACTGAAAGACAGGACATACAGACAGCGTAAAGTTTCATCGCGTCAGCTCCGCCAGTTCTGCCAAGAATGCCGTAAATGCACCATACTTTTATCGAGATAAGCCCTACACCCAAAGCAGCAGATATTCCCGAACGTATCAAATTAAAGCTGAGAGTTAAGAATTGTAAATATACCGTCTTTGAAAACGTTTACTAGTCTGGATGAATGTCCCTTAGCTGTAAAATAACGTGCAGCACCCTCAAGCATCATTTTCATAGGCCCTATAAAAATCAAATCAAGAATTAGATTCGTAAGCTGGGTAATCATAACTGAATGACTGGTAAGTTTTGCCATGCCGTCAGAGTTTACCAGCACACCTATACTTGCTAGTACTGTTATAAAAGAAAATCTTCATATGAGTACGTGAAGATAAGCATAAACCCCTTTAGATATTTCTTTTGATGAAGTAATAAAATGTGTAATTTCTTGTGTGAATGGAACGCATAAGAGTGTAATTAACAGCCCTAAACCCCATGAAAGGGCGAAAACTGTGCTGAAGATTCGATTTGCTTCATTATGATGACGCGCTCCGGAAGCTATTGCGATAAGTCCTCCAGCTCCGACAGAAATTATTACATTAACGGCAGCAACAACCTGATTAAGCTGTCAAGAATGACTCCGAGCTGTGATGCCATTGACATTAATACGGTAGGCAGAAAAAATTCGCGGAACTTCTTGTTCAATAATGCGCCAGATTTTTTATATTCTACACTGAACATGATTTAATCCTTGAAACAATACAAGCAACAAAACTTAAAACATTGAGCGCGAGCAATGAGAGACCAAGTATTTTCTTAGAAAATTTCATAATTCTTTTCCTCCCATAAAATTTAATGCTTCAAGGCAGCCGCCATCAGACGAACTGCCTCGAAAATTACGCTGTTCAAATGCAATAATACTTTGTCAAGAAATAGGTTCTGTCCCAGTCAAGAATCTTTCTCTCGGATTCTTTCTCCGGGTGAATATTGAACTCGTCAAAAATCATAATTTCCTTATTCTTCAGATCGTAGAGCGGCCATTCATGTGCTTTGCCGTCTGGGGAATCTTTCACACTCAGTGAAGGGTTGCCGGTCTTCTCAAACTGAACCCACATTTTTCGCATGGTCTTTGAGAATGTCTCATAGTCTTCTCCTGGTGATTGAGTACTGTCGCAAGCTCTACCGAATGTTCACACTTCATCAGCGGCAAGGAGGCTTCGGGAGTGAAGTAGTAGGTTTAAGCCTTGCCTCCGGCTCTGGTTTGGTTCTCTGACATTCTGAACAACGGCGCGATAAACACAATCAGATCAAACAAACGGCTTGTGCTGGAATATTCAAGGCTTACGTTCTTTGCATCTTTGCAGAAGCTCTCAACAAGTGCTTTCTCTTCCTCTATAAGCTGGGCAAGTTTCTTTGCCGCTCCGTTCGCATATGCCTCATACGAGTTCATAGGCAGGTAGTTTCTATCCAATTCCGGAAATACGCGCAAACCAAGCACGGCTTGATCCTTTCACAAACTTCTGGATATCGACCTTCTGCAGGTCAGCAACGTTTTCACAGCCAAGTATACCCATCAGCTCATCAGTGCAGGCGATTGCTTCTTCTGTTGACCTCGTGAAAACAGGCGAACCGTTTTGCGCAATGACACGCTTGAAGTACTTGTATGAACCCTCAACCAACGGAAGAAGGGTAACGCTTCCCGCACCAGCGGACTCGCCAAAAATCGTAACGTTATCGGTGTCGCCTCCAAAAGCCGCGATGTTATCGTGTACCCACTTCAATGCCATCATCTGATCCATGAGGCCAAGATTATGCGCGTCGGAATAATCTTTTCCGTCCGGCAAATGAGAAAGGTGCAGAAAACCCAAAACGCCGAGCCTGTATTCGATGGAAATGGCTATAACATCCGGGTTTTCTTTCACGAGATTACGGCACTCATACAACAGCACCGTCGTGAATCCTACCATGACCGGCTTCTTTTCACCGCCGTTGTCCGCCTTCCACACGTTAAGATACAAACAGTCCTACCCTGATAATAAAGGGAAACTCCTTCGGTGATGGTCTCCCCCCGGCAGGGACTTTTCCCGTTGTAGTACGCCTTATATACCCCGTCATTTGGGACAATATTAACGGGTGCTTTCCAGCGATATTCTCCGACTGGATGTTTGCCGACAAATGGAATACCCTTATAGGCAATTGCACCATCATTCTTTTTGCCGATGAATGTACCGTTAACATACTTTATCGCAAGCGACTTGTCATAATTTCCGTCCGTAATCTTCTTGTTCTCGCCGTACTGCGCTCTTATTTCCTCCTTAACCTCGCTCAGGGTTTTGCCAGCTTCCTATGCTGAACTGCCACATGTCGTCAGACCAAAGAGCATAACACCGCTCATTACTTATGCTAAAATTTTCTTCTTCATTGCTGTCATCCTTTCTGGGAACTTGTTAGATGCAATAATATTTCGTCAGGAAGTATGTCCTTAAACGCTTCTACAATCTGATTGCCTTCGGAAGTGAATATCTTGCCGTAGACCACAAGGTCAGCACTGTCACTCTTAGGCGTTTCGCTCCACGCACAACCGACCAACACAACTAACAACAATGAGCTTAAAAATTTACGTATAATAAAATTCTTCTTTTATTTTTTTGAGGGAGTGTTACTTCCCTTCAATCTGTTCGATTTCCTGTTTCATGTCCGTTGCCAGATTCTTGCCGTTAAAACTCTCACGATTAGGCACGACCATTGCGAACTCGCTGACGATATCCAACTCCAGCAATCCGTCCTGAACCGCCAAATCCAGAATATGGCTACCCTTCTGCCTGTCCTCAGAGATGAGATGCAAGTGCCAGCCAGCAGTATTTAAGCCGTCCATATAGTCCGGGCAGTACAGAGTTACAATCGTCTCTTTGATGTTCGAATATGTGAATTCACGCTGATCTGTTTTCAGTACGTCATTGAGGGGTTTATATGGTTCTTTCTGTTCAGCTCGCTGCGAACAAGAATTGAAGGCATAAGACCCGTTACTTTCGCCATATAAAACTGTTTTCTCCCGTGCTTCCTCACAATCGAGTTCAGAATACTTTTCAGCTCACCCGACGATGCTGCGTTCACGTGCTCTGCTTTAATGTCCGAATCAAAGAATGTTACGTTCAAGAATGGAACAGTTTCATCATCAGGAGCAACTTCAACGCTTCCGTCCCAAAGTGCCCGGTAAACTGTTCCGTCAAGTATAATCATTTCGCCATTGACACCCTGAAACGTTCCTATACCCGTATTGCCGTACTCCTCCTGTTCGCCAACCGTTACAACTCCGTCATACTTGCTCTGCATAAGAGACTGCAAGAGTGCAACCTGAAAAAGCCTGTCGCTTTTCTGTTCCGAAACTTCCTGCGCCGAAACATTCATGGCAAGAGCCCACGACAACAACGCTGCAATAACTAATTTTTTCATGTTTATCCTTTTGCATATGAAAACCTCCGAGCATTTTCACGTTCGAGGGTATTTTTTCCTTACAGTCAGTTTTCCATTCTGAAGGCAATAAGCCCACTCATGAGAAGTGCCAATGTTCCAAAGCCAAGTTCTGCGTTACAGCCGCCGCCTGATGATCCAAGTACGCCACTGTCGTTCCCGTTATTATCACTGTCTGGCCGTAGTCGCTCGGTGCCGCAGTATCCTCGCTGACGGTCTAGATGGTCTCAAGTGTTATGTCGAGATAGTTCCTGTCATCGTCCTCTTCGTCTGTTGTTTAAACGTTCCACTGAGTTTCACGCTCGAAATCTTCCAGAAAACATTCTCGTTTGCCGTGAGCGTATAAGTTTCTCCCGTCGCACTTGAAACGATATTATCAGGAATTGCTTCAAGCTTGAACGAAGGATCTACACCTTCGAAAAATTCTTCTACAGATGTCAGCTCCTCGTCAGTCAAAAGCATTACTCCGAATGTGGCTGAATTTACCGCTGCCGCTATCTCCTTCTCTGAAGCTATTAACTCAGACGGCGATACGGTGAACGTAACTTTATTGTTCTCGTTGAACAGAGCAATATCACTCAGCATAAACACGTCCTCTATATCATCAGCCTCAAGACCGCTTAGGTCAGCCACAGTTTTAAGGCTCGCTCCAGGAAGTTTCTGACGGCCTGACTGAGTCAGCACACACCCCATGAAGAAAACATACGGGACTTCAGAACCGGAATAACTGAACTTGGCAGCTATTGTTACGAACGAGTCATCTCTGTGCGCTCTCATTTATGCGGCCATGTCCGTTATCCTGTTGTTATCACCGTCCGTGAAGTACAACGGACAAGCTCTACTTCGTCATCCGCCGCCCTTAACATTCCCGCGCCGCTCGACAGAACACTTCCACACCCTAGATCTGTATCACACTGATTATAGATTGCGAACGGATAAAATCTCGTGTTGTCTGCCTTGTAACGTCCTTCGTGAGATTCGGTTTCCAGTTGAATACAGCCGTTCCCCTGTTGTTGTCTTTTCGTTACGCCAGCCGCCGATACTGACTGAGGTTGTACCGATGACGGTCTTCAGGGCTATCGGAGAATTGGCCTCCGCCCACGAAAGATGAACGTTGAAGCTCCCCATGTCAACAAAGCTCGCATTATACAGAGGCACACGGATTTCATAATTCTGTCCGTTCACAATGCGGTTAGTCAGGCATATAGAATTTATTCCTCTGATTTTCATCGCTGACTGGTCGTATTTGTTTGGCCTTGAAATCGCCGTAAGTATCGAGCTGCTATGTAAACTGTAGCTTATTCCTTCGAGAATGTTTTAGGGGTATAACCATCAGGCATTTTTATACCTGTGGATTTGTCCCCGTTAATGAGTCTGTCAAAGAATGACATATTAGCAGTGAACCCACTCGGAGTGACGTTCTTTTTAGTGTGCTGTATGTTCGAGGTTGCCTTCGTGAAACTTATTCCCGTGTTGTATAACGTATTACTGAATCCCCACGTGTTTTAGTCCGCAAGAATGCCTGCGTCGTTATAGCCTTCGATATCCCCGATCTGAGACGGATATGAGAAGAAGTTGCCCTCCTCATGAAGCGGCTGATAAAGATCATCATGTATCGAGTCTAACGTGCGAAGCGCTGAGTTTTCACTCATCGTAAACGTTAGGAAAAGCTCTTTCTCTCCCTGCACTGTACTGGGATTATCTATCGGATTCGATTCAATTCTCGGCCCCCAAGCAAGCCACATCGGAATCGGCCTTGTCAGCACAGGATAACGCCATGAACAGAATGGTATCGTGTGTCGTAGCCGTAATGGTCCTGTCAATCGTTGTCGTCGATGATTCAGAGTTAGTGCGCTGATCAATCGATTCAACCTTGTCCGCAAAGAAATCTACCGTCTCAGTAAATCCAGCCGTCGGACTATCGGGCTTCCAGACTGCTCTTCTCTTATCTTTTTCACTCATATTTCTCATACTTATACCGTGCGCTATATCGCCTATTGCCGACGCGAATCCTACCAGCTCATTTACTTTGCCGAATGTATCCCAACCTTGTAAATTAGGGTCAGCCGCAAATATTGTCTCAAGCGACTGGCTCGAGTCTTGTTTGTCGTGGCATCAGTAATTGAGTTTCCGTATGAAACAGTAATATTGCCTTCGTTCAGAGCGTCGCTGTACGTGAAGTTTACGGGCTCTCCTCCGGTAATGGCTGTTCTGTCCTAGTTCACCTTGTCAACTTGGTAAGGAACTGCGCTGAGTGCCGCTAAATAGCTTCTGTTCGAGTGCTTCCGCAGGTGCGTAGGTTTGTCAAGTTCAACGCCCTCACCAACGAGGTCAACCGCCATAAGTCTGCACTACGTTTGGGAGCCTATTGCGTCCTGAATCGCCAACTTCCCGTCCTCGAAACCGTCAAACTGTTTGCTTGCGTTGATTTTCGTCTTGAAGATTGTTACACAGTCGTTGCCGTCCGTGTCCCTCCACGCCACTGCCGTATCATTAACTGTTCTGAAATTACCGAGCGTGCCGGTGAAAGGCTCTGTTGCTATCGAGAACATACGGAGAGCGTAAGTATTCCATATGTTATCGGGGTTCGTTCCTTTCGCATCAGTCTTGTCTCCATCGTAGTTTTGCCTGAACTCAATTAACGCTTTATCGCCGATAAGTTTCGTATCTTTGTTCTGCGCAAGGTCATACAGAGGGCCGTAATTGTCATTGTCTTTGACTTGCGATCGAACTCCTGTTGAATGTCCAGACCGCAATGTGAGGGTAATATCTACCATATGCAACCGCTGGATTCGCTTTTGAGTACCACAATTTATGGTGATAATATCCGAGCAGAATGGTAACAATCTCTGACTTGCCGTCTCCGTCGAGGTCGGCCGCAGTTGTCCTCAATCCTATAACTCCCGCGACTTTAGCTTCTGACCAAAATTCCGTAGCACTGTCTCTGAGTTCTGCTTTGTTGTAGGCCTTAGCTGTCTCTTTATAGTCGAAATGACCTCCGTTAGAGTTAGCGTTCCACTGATAGACTCTGCAATTTACATCGCCTGTCATCGAGTCGTCGCGCCAGCCTTTATCGTTCTTGAGGGTGATTGCTCTGTATGGCCTTTTGTAGAGTATTGCGATTTTGTCCTCGCCGTCCCCGTCAAAATCCCCAGTGGCCGTGTTATTCCTCTCAAGAGCCGCCCCACAAGTTTGAGGAGTAAACCTACATTCCGTTTGAATCACCCAGAGACCTTAGCGCAAGTTTTCCGTCCGAGAAATTCAATCTGTAAACGAAAAGCCTGATTTCTCTGCAGGAGTTAATCATTAAGGCGACTTCGTTGTTGTATTTGTCGCCATCAAAATCCCCGACCGCTATTGATACAATATGCGTTTTTTTCCTGAAAGGAGTTGTCTGCGTCAGCACGGTCAAAGGTTCCTGCGTCATTGAGCCGTTCCCGTCAGCATTGAGTGCAAAAAATTCAAGGCGCACTTCCTGGTCAGGCTTGAGATTCACGTACCTATAAAACTGATCTGCATAAAAAAGTATTATGCTTGTAGCCCGATTCCTTGTCTGCCTTTGTCAACCCCGAAGCGGCGATGAAAATTTCACGGTCATAACCACTGACGGATATAACTCCCGTGCCGTACACCTCACTGATATTATTTTCAGAATTTGATTTTCTTCTCGGGTGTTGTAAAGAGGCTTGAAGAAATACTTTAGGCTGCTGTTAGGGCTATATTATGGGACATCAAAGCTCTTTCGCCGTTGTAGAGTTTGTGCAACACTGCAGGGCGGAAGAACTTAGGCTCGCTTTCATACAGAGGCTTCACTTCCCACTTGGTAATGGAAGTATCTGGGTTGTGATTTGAGCAAATCTTCCGTTTTGCCGACGCTGAACTGTCCGCCCCGAACACTGAGGCGAATAAGTCAAGATAGGTATTGTCATTGTTGCTCAAGCCCCTGAGGGTGATTAGTCCATTCTTTGGGATTGAGAGTTCTCCCCTGTTGACTTCCTTGACAACATCGTCAACTGTTACGATAGCTTTGCTGTTGATTGTCTGCGCAGACTCGGAAATCCCTCCGCAAAACTGAAGACAGAATGCTGTCAACAGTGAGACCGTGAGCAGTTGTAATTTTCTCATCAAAAATTAACCTCCGTAAAATTAGTCCAGCTTGAAGTCGTAATGCTTCGTATAGGCCTCCTGAATGTTCAGGCGGAGTGTCCTGTTCGCAAGGTCGTAAACCGACGTGTGCCATGTCTGCCAGAAGTTATTGGGCTGAATATTCCTGTCGTGCAGCTTATAGGTATCCATTCTGTGCTTTAGAACCGCTTTGAAGTCCATAGGGGCGTTCGCAATTGTCAGATTTCCTTCAGTGAACTAGGATTGTGTATATTTCACGCATTCCATTAAGTGAGACATTCCTTCAACGGATTCTCCGCTCTCAGCGTAATGCTCCTTCAGTATGGCGTAACGTTCAACTCCGCAGGCATGGGGCGTAAAAATCGGGAAGCCCTCATAGACTTTTCCTGCTACCGTCTGCCCTGTCTGGCTATATGTTTTGCGTAAGGAGTATTCGGCGCGTAGTTGACATAGAAATTAGTCATAATGTTGTCCGTGTCGTTATTATTCAGCAACTCAACGCCATGAGCAGCAGATTTTGCGTAATCGAGAACGCAGCGGACTACATTAATTCGCGGTTTGCTGTAATTGGTTGAGAGAAGAGTAGCGAAGTCCAGATCAGGGGCAGGAACAACGTTGCTGTTCATAGCCACACCGTTTTCATTGATGCCGTCAAAAGTCATATTTGGCAATGAAAGTAACTGAGCTTCCGAAAGTTTGTCAACCTCAGCTGAACACGCGAAGCCAGTTTTGACCTGTTCACCCGTTGTGAGGTCAGGCACGTAGTCGGTATATTCCATGTAGTACAGGTAATCAGCCAGCTTTTTCGGAGCTGTGAATGGAGACGCCTGCGCCGCTGAACCGCAAACGGCGAAACTGAAAACTATAAGAGCGACCCAAAAGAATAATTTTTTCATAAAAAACAAAACCTCCTGAAATAAATTAAGGCAGCAGAAATAAAATCTCTGCCGTTAAAGCGCGCATCAAATTTTCCCATCATCACCGGCTGAGGACGAATAAGGGTGAGTTCATGTTCGTACAGCTTACGTCTGTCGTAAGTGCCGAAATATACAAAAAATCGCCACGTAAAAATGGAGGTCGGAAGAACTACTGTATAACGATTATTTATGCCTATGTTTAATAATGATGTTGTTAAAATAAAGATAAAAGACTAATTAATGCTGTGCGATTGTAGATATTTTTGCGATTTTGTTAAAAATACTTTCATGAAAATTTCTTCACAAATTCCAATGGACTGTAACTCGGGATTTCATTTTCCTAGAAGTCTGCCTTGTTTCTTGTTACTATGCAACTTCCCCCGTTCGCTTCGGCTATCGTATATTGAACTGAGTCCTCAAAATCTTTACAGTTACGTGCGAACGCCGTATCAATATCATGTTCAGTAACAGGCAGAATAATAATCTTCTTCCTGAAGCTCTCGTACTTACGACGAACGGTCTCCTGTCTTTTACTGCTCTCTTCAGGACATAAATTGCAGATGACGAGACTAATTTTATGTCATTTCTCTGTGCGGCAAGCTCAAAGACTTTCTCAGCGTCTCCGGCAAAACCCTGATTCGCACCAAGATAATCTAACACGACGTTTGTATCTAATAAAACTTTCATGAGCTCAAAAATCCAGCTTTAATCTTTCACAGCGAATTTTATCAAGATCAAGATGCCTTCCGGCTATTCCTTTTAGACTCTTGAACTCGTTTTCATAATCAATTTCTTCTCTCAGTGTTTCTGCACTTTTGTTTAAATCTTGTGCCGCTGGTGAAAACGTTATTTGCGTATCCATAATTTTAGCCTCTCCCTGCTTAGTCCATGTTCTTCAAAGTCTCTGCTCCGATTTTTGTTGTAAACAGTCGGTGTCATAACCTTGATTCTTTTCAGAGCCACATGAATCTATAGCCTGTATTCTGAACGGTATTGAACTGGTAATTACGATTGCCTTGAAAAATAGCGTACATGCTAAAGATAAAGTAATCCACCTTTCTTGACAGACCGCCTCAGCTTCTTTTTTTAAATCGCCATTTACTCTTATCATTGTTGCTGTTGTATTTGTTCTTGGTCGCGTCATTTCAACACCTCTCAATATTTACAATTTCAAAATATTACTCCTATTTTCAATATCAAAAACTTTTATTCTAAAATTATTACACAAAAAATCACTTTTTTCTGACGCGTCGATTTTTGAACTTTCTGAAAATGTCTTGTCTAGGGAGTACAAAATCTGCTCTCCGTACACGGGCGGAATTCCTGCTGCAAATACTAACATGTTGTCCGGCTCCGTTATGTTCTGATACACATCTTTTATCGGGCCGGGTAATCTCATTATTTCGTCCGGCGTTAAAACTGCTCACTGAACTTTCTGCTTAGATTTCATTACGCTTTTCTTTGCGAAAATTCCCGTTACACTTTGAAATGAAATTTTTCTAAAGCGAGGCTTGCATTTTAATAAAACATGTCTTTTCACGTTTCAGCTATTTAATTATTACAGGAAGGTACAAAATATTGTAAAGCAAGTAGACATACTAATTTATAAACAGAATGTTAAATATGTTGTCATGTAGCCTGTCATAACATAAAACGAGAAGCAGCAAGGATAGACGAGCATAATGACAAAGCAGCACGAACAGGAGAGAGAAACTCATAAAATATAACGAATGTAGTATAAACATAAGGAGGCTGGTAAAAAAGAATAATTCGACATAGACAACTTAATTTTATCAGGAGAGGGTATTATATTAATTATAGATAATACGAATGAAACAGTTAATCCGTTTCTGCGTAAGTTGTTGTCATATGTAACGACAAATTGCATAGATAACGAAACTATAAAAAGGCGGAGCCCTGAGAGAATTACGAGAGTTAAAGATGAAGACTTCTGCCTTGTGGTGGGTTGGCTATTGGTTGCATTGATGCCGCGTCCAACTATGGATTGTCCTATACTCTGGGTGAATGCCCCTAAAGGAACAGGGAAGACTACAGCAACGAGATTCCTGAAAAGGCTTATAGATCCCGATGCAGGAGGTACGATTTCACAAGTAGGAACAATGAGAGATTTTGCAGCTTCAGTCTCATAACGATACATCGTAGGCGTAGACAATGTCTCGAGAATAGGCGTAAAGATGAGTGATGTGTATTGCCGGGCAGTAACAGGGGATAACGTTATCAAGAAGAAAGCTATTCTCGGATAACATAGTGAACAATGTGAATTTGCACGGGCATTTGATGATAAACGGAATGAACTATGCGCCACCTCGTTCAGACTTACAGGACAGGTGCTTTCAGATAAAATTGCTCTGCTTGAGTGAGAAGACAAGAAAGTCAAATGAGGAACTGGAAAAGAAATTCCAAGAACGTGGGCCGTATATTCTAGGTGCTTTGTTCGATGCCTTGAGTGCGGCTCTGAATGAGAAAGACGTACCAGAATTTGTGGTAGATGTGCGAATGAAAGATGCCTGCCAGTTCATAATGAAGGTGAGCAAAACAGGAAAGTTGCCGTTCAACGAAGATACGTTCCGAGTAAATCCCGACAGTGAGGAAGTTGTAGTGTGGAAGGATGCGACGGGTAAGTTGCTGAAGGAACTGAAAGAGCGAGCTTTAGCCCTTGAAAAGTCTGGTTCAAATGGAAGTTCTAAGTATATACCGTCTAGTCCTCAAAAGCTGGGCGGAGAACTGACAAAGTACGAAAAGTTACTCAACGAAGAAGCTATCTACTTGGACAGGACAGCGAGAACCAGCAAACGCAGGACAATTAGATTGATTTACAGACCGTTCAACGAAAATCAAGCGAGCAAAACGGAACAGCCAGCGATTGTAGCTACTCGATAGGAAAGTGAGACAAAACTTCCACGAAAAAAGATAAGGTCATAACATAAAGACAAGATATGTCATTGAACCGTTATACATTGTCCTAATAAAACAACGGAACATCTACGCTTTCAGTTTGGTTGTAGTTCTTATCATGTCTGCTTGCAAGTATATAATTTTTACGGAGGCGATAACACTTTGAGCATCAACGATGAACATAAAACCTGTTATGGCGTGAGTTCGTTCATGAATGAAGAATGTTCATATCGTTACATCAGGCAAAATTTTATGATTAACGAATTTATACGGTTGGGTCCTGTCCCTTTGAAAGACATCAAGCCTACTGTCCGCTGAAATTGCTGGGGTTTCAAATCTCATTTCAGTTGATGCCAATGCGGGATTGAAGACTTCTGCTTACAGATTACTTTATGCTATCTTGCTCTGGTTTACTGAACATAACTGTGAGATCAATATACTACTTAACCTTAAAGATTACATGAGCATGTGCGCTCATTCTGATGCAAAAGAAGCTCGCAGGAAAATTAACGCTGACTTGGGAATATTGTGCGCTCTCTCTGTCTCTTATACTGATAAGACAAGAAGCGTAACAACAGATATAGTAATATTAAGCTGTTCGACACTGCTACTATCAAGAATAGCATTATCTCTGTCGCTCTTAATCATAATTTTGCTGATATTATGAAGTATGCTTATGTTATGCCTTTTCCAGTATCTCTCATGACTATTAAAGCAGACAAATACCCCAACACTTATTATATGCTCAAGAAAATTGCTGAGCACAAGATTTACGCAACGACCCTGTTTTCTTCGGCTCCTGTCTTGCCTACTATTAAACAAGTCAGAAACTCTATTAATCATAGTATCTACGAAAGAATTTTTGTACCGTTCTGCAAAGATCTACAGCTTACATGCAAGCAGAAGATTATAGAAGATACTCCTGAGGGACTAAAAGGCTTTTCCTTCGAGAACTTCCTGTCTAATGTCTACATTCATTTACCGTCATCGTGGAAAGGCTATCCTTCTAGGACTGAAAATCGACAGTATGTCCCACAAGACAAGAGGCAGAGGAGTAGATTAGTGGGAGGGTATACACTCCTTTATAGGGATACTTATCAAACATAATACTAAACTCAATCGTTGATATAACTCATTTATTATTAAGCATGATTCTTTTCTTTAAAAAATATCAAAAATATTAATTACTATTACCATCATCTTCATTCCATCGAAAGAGGATTACGTTCTTGCTAACGAAGCGGAAATCGAAGACAAACAGAAAGTTACAGACGCAATGCTGTACAGTCAGCGGTTCCAGCTCCAGCAGAGGCAAAAGCAATTCAGGAATCTGCTTAACCTCCTCGAAATCGCAATGCCCGTAACCTGAAAACCTCTTGATGCCTTTCTTCGGAAGGACATCTTTTATAAGGAAGTGCTTTTTCTCTCAAGTTGGGTGAATATATTCTATAGAACATAAGAACATATATATGAAATTTTTATTAGTAGAGTTCAAATGTCGAACACTTACAAAAAAATCTTTAATCTGGTAATGGAGTCATCTTTGTATGCAGAGCTGAACAGGAAAGCTGCTCTGTTGCAGATGAAAACGGGAAATCGTGTCAGTGTTACCAGCCTGATAAATCAGGTTTTAACACAGTACATCGACGAAAGCGAGGAGTAGAAATTGAAACCTAGACTATATTTTTCAGACAGCTTAGATAAAAGTATTACGGACGAGCAAACTCTACAAAAAGCCGTAAGCAAAGATTATGTGTGTTGCGAACAAGGACAATCACAGGAAAAATGATAATTTCATTCGGAGTAATGTTGTCGGAATGGATGTTGATAACGAGCATTCAGATAATCCTGAAGACGGGATAACTGTAGAGAATGTCAAAAGGTCATTTCCAAACGCAGCATTTTATGTACACTACAGCGCAATCACATGAAGGATAATGGAGATGGCGACAAGTTAAAATCTGCGCGTCCTAGATTTCATATACTCTTCGTTCTGTCCGTGAATATATTTCCGTACTTTGATGATAATGCGCTTGATGCCGCGAGATTTTTCTTTGGCACTCCTAATCATGAAGTTGAAATAATCGCAGGCACGAGAACTTTAACAGAATTTCTGAAGGAATTTCCTGCACCTGAAGAAAACGAGAAATTGCCGCCGGTCAAAAAAGTTGCGCGCACAGATAATTCATCTCAGATAATTCCACTGGGTTCACGCAATAACACTATGTATAAAATTGGGACGGAGCTACTCAGAAAGTATCAAGATAAGAATGAGGCTTATAAATATTTTTTAGAGCATTCAACTCTCTGTGTTCCGCCGTTAGAAACTACAGAGCTTGCTCAGATATGGAACAACGCAGTCAACACCTATAACAAGTCTCCTAAAAAACGACATCAAGTTTCAAGCCCGATGTTTATTCAGATATAGGACAGGCGCGAATTATAGCACAGGGGGTAGTACATGCCCTGACAGATAACTAGTCGACCGAAGCAAAGGATTTAGTAATGTCGTCAAGCAAGAAATTGAAACTTACAAGAGTTAAGGACTTAATTAGCAAAATGGGAGAAAAAGAGGCCGTTGATATGTTAAGTGATGTTCAGACGTAACCTGAAGTACATCAAATCCTCATTGGAAACTGCACGCCCGATGCTTGAGGTAGACGTTAAACAGCTTGACACAAATCCTTTCCTGTTGAACACTCCTTCTTCTACTTATGACTTGAGAACTGGAATGCAACAGGAACATAATCCCGAAGACCTCATCACTCAACAGACTGAAACAGACCCTAGCGAAGAGGGACAAGGAATATGGCAGTCAGCGTTAAATACTTTCTTCTGTGCTGATGATGATTTAATTAGATATGTTAAGGAAATAACTGGACTTGCCTGTATTGGTAAAGTTTTTATGGAAGCTCTCTTTATCGCCTATGGAAACAGGCGCAACGGTAAAATCAACTTTCTGGAATGCTATTTCAAAAGTCTTGAGAACTTATTCATGGTCAATGACCTCTGAAATGTTGACGCTGGGTAACGGAGAGAGCAAAAAATATCAGAAAGCTGAACTCAGGAGAAAACGTTTAGTTATCTCGGCTGAACTGGAGGAAAATACCCATCTAAGTACATCAACGGTGAAGCACTTGTGCAGTACTGACGAAATCACTGCTGAACGTAAATATCAAGCCCCTTTCACTTTTACTCCCAGCCATCAGCTTGTTTTGTTAGAAATCACCTGCCTAAAGTCGGCTCCGCCAGAGATGACGAAGGAACCTGGCGAAGACTAAAGGTTATTCCCTTCAATGCGAAAATCGAGGGAAAGCAGGACATCAAGAACTATGCTGATTACTTGGTTGAACATGCAGGCTTCAAACGAACGAAGAATCATAATGGTGTAATCGTATCCGGCATAAAGATTAAGCAGTAGGCATACGGGGGCAAGTCGAACACCTTAATTCTAAAAACTTTTTATATATTGACCTGCTCAAAAATCATGAAAGGAGATTTTACACATGAAAACTGTTTTTCAGAAATTAAGACCATACCAGCAAGAAGCTGTTGATACTTCCCGAGAGAACTTTCGACGGGAACAACGTGACAGTTAGTTTGTATACCAACTTGTGACGGAAAAACAATAATTACAATGACCATAACGAAAGAATTGGACACAAAGACTATTTTCATTGCTCATCGCGGTGAATTGTTAACTCAGGATAAAAATACAGCAGAACTCGTAATTCCTAATGCGGATGTCGGCATCCTTCAAGGATAAGAGCGCAATGGTTTAGATACAAAGATATGTTTTGCCACTATTCAGACTGCAAGACAGAACATAGAAGAATTGCAGAAACAGGATTACAAGCTCTTAATCTGTGATGAAGCTCATAACGCGGCCTCTAACTCGTATCGGAAACTTTATAGAAAACGGATACATGTGTGATGTTCGATGTCTAAATATAGACACAGGAATGAAGCTACAGGGAATAAATGAGCGCGCCGGTGATTTTGACGTCAATGAACTCTCGAAGGTTATCAACGTGCCGTAAAGGAATACACTCATCGTTGAAATGTACATCGATAAATGAGAAAGACGCAGAGATGTCGTTTTTTGCTCGAATATTACACATGCCGTTTCTTTAGCAGAAGAATTTAACAGGCAAGGCATAAAGAGCAAAGCTGTATACGGCACTATGTCATATGAAGAGAGAAAAAATATTTTAGCCGATTATGCTGACGGCAAAATTGACATCATTACCAACGTCGGAGTTCTCTCTGAAGGCTGGGATGCCCCTTGTATCAGTATAATTATGATGGCACGTCCCACAAAGTCAAAAATTCTTTACATTCAGTGTGTCGGCAGAGGACTTAGGCTCAACGATAATAAAAACGACTGCCTCATTATGGATTTAGTTGATGTTTCTGAGAATAACAGCCTTTACTCTTTCTCTATGCTGGAACATGAGGAATTAGTAAAGAATAATAACACTGAACAAAGAAGACACGAAACACAAAAGTCATCGCCTGAAGTCGATAATAAGTTGCCGCAAGAAATTTATGTTCCATACAAAATCAGAGTGCAAAGTCAAATCCTTCGCCCCGTTAAACCGTGCGCACCAAATCTTCGCTCATGGCGGCAGACGAAAAATTACTACATCAATGTACCAAGCGGAACTTTATGGTGCTGTTCCTGCTTTCATGGACTTGCCTATTCACTATTTGTTGACATGTGCGGCAATATTATCTTTCCGTTCGGTTCAATCAATTCACTGATAGACAAAAATATATAATTCAGGCTCAAAACCTGTACTATGCTCCTAATGAGCTTTCCGCTGGTCAGGCATGGAAGATTATTAACTACTAGCATAAATAATTGTAACAACAGTTGAAAGGGCGCGCATGTCATCTGTTCACTCTTGCAACGTCATTTATTGTCATTCTTTATGTCATTCGTCTATTCAGTTACCATATTCCTTTATGCCTCTTATGACATTGATGACATTATTTTCTACTATCTTCTGTTCTTCTTACTAACTTTTCCTTATAGCAGGAGGAATTAAAATGAACGAAGATACTATTACTACAAATATTACTGAGGGTGCGACTTGTTCCGCTACAAGTCATTCATTAGATGAAAAAGCGGCATAATCGAGTTACCAAAGATTATGAACGGATAATCCAAAGGATG
>ERZ842401.2658-NODE-2658-length-23567-cov-5.214359_pt1 | contig 23567 bp, 11 predicted proteins | sample MGYA00521270_ERZ842401 | MGnify/ENA primary metagenome ERZ842401 (study PRJEB31892, sample SAMEA3878208) | bioreactor metagenome | biome: Moose rumen | place: Sweden | collected 2011-10 | study: EMG produced TPA metagenomics assembly of the PRJEB12797 data set...
AGCGAAAAAAAACGCCAAACAGGAAGCAAAGCAGGCAAAGGCTCAGAAAAAACAGGACAAAATAAAGGCTAAACAGGAAAAGAAGAAACTGGAAAGGCAAAATCCTGCAGAAGCGGAACGAAACCGAGTAATGGCAAAGGCTCAAAAAAAGCAGGAAAAGGAATCCCTCAAGGAAGCACGAAAAGAAGCAAAAAAAAATGCTCAGGAAGAAAGGGAGAGGGAAAGGCAGCTTAGGTCAAACGAGGTAAAGATTCCCATTGGTGGCAAACTGATTGCAATTATTTCTCTGCTCTTTATAATTGCCTTGGGCGGACTTACATATCTTGTTTCAATTTTTGTTTCTTCGGATGTAAGGAACAGTGCGGAAGAAAACAATCTTTCTGCTACAACCCGAACAGCTTCTGACGCACAAAACCGCATAGAAAGCACTATGTCTTCTGTAGGACTTTTCCTTGACCTGTTAAAGACCTCCAGTGAAAACGAGTCGGAACTTCGCTCTGTGGAAAACATGTTCTTCTTACGAAACAAGGACATAGGGGCAGTCTACCTTCCTGGAACCGACAGGCTCTATATAAGTTCCACATTCTTTCTGTCAAGAGAGGCTGATTCAGATTTGGTTCTTCCTTACTTTCAGCAGGAATCAAAGGCCATAGCAGAAGCGGCTCTGGGAACCATAGGACTTGAAAATGCAACTCCCTATTTTTCCATTCCCACAATAGCAATTTTCTTTCCTCTTAACTCTGTGGGAGACGACACTTCCGTTGCTGTAATATATTCATCAGAGGCAATGAGCGAGGCTTTTTCTTCTAGTAGCATAAACCAGACTTTCTTTGTAAACAACAACGGCTCTGTTCTCGTGCACAGCGATGCCCAACTTATGGCAGACGGTGCAGACGAGAGCAACAATCCTGTAGTGCTTGCCATGTTCGAATCATCTTCCAACACCGCAAGCCAGATGACCTTCATTGAAGACGGAGAGGAATATATTGGTGCCTTCAAACGACTGGGCATAGGAAACGGAGGCATTGTTACCACAGTAAAGACATCTGTAATTCTTGAAGGCGTAAACCGTACCACACGGCGCAATCTTTACATTAGCATGGTAATTCTTGCCATAGCAATTCTTGCGGTATACTTCTTTGCAAAGTCTTTGAGCATTCCCCTTAAGAAGCTTTCATCCGTCGTAAACGAAATAAATCAGGGTAACTTTAATACTGAACTTTTTGGCGAACTGGGAAAGGGTAGCAAGGACGAGGTTGGTGTTCTTATAAGAAGTACCCACAACGAGCGTGAAATTCTTAACACTGTTACTCAGCTTACAAACAAGGGTGTCACAAAGGCCATAATCAAAAAAGAAATTGATTTTGAGCCCCATCTTAAGGACATTACGATTTTCTTTAGCGACATCCGCGGATTTACAGGAATTTCTGACGGATTTAAGAAACGCTTTGGAGAAAAGTCTGCCGCAGAAATAATCGGATTTTTGAATGACTATATGAGCCGCATGGTAACCTGCATTACCCGTACAGGTGGAATTGTAGACAAGTTTGAGGGAGACGCAATCATGGCATGCTGGGGTGTCTTAAGGCAGGAAAGCCTTGACTGGGAGCAGAAGGACGAAAATTCAGCCACTCGCGCACAGGAAAAAGAAGCTCACGACAGGTATGTGAAACAGGATGCTCTTTCTGGCGTAATATGTAGCATTGCAATGCGCTATTCCCTTATGAAATACAACAAAGATGCGGAAGCCTTTACCGAGGCTCACAAAAATGAACCCCTTGCCCAGTACAGACCCCACATAAGAATTGGTTCAGGACTTAATTCTGGACGGGCCACAGTGGGATTTATGGGCTCCTTTGACAAGATGGAATTTACTTCCATAGGTGACGCTGTAAACTTTGCAAGCAGAACGGAAGCCTCAAATAAGCCCTGCGGAACAGACATCCTTATTTCGGAAGACACTTACAGCCTCCTTAAAAAGGATTACATAAAGTGCGAAGAAAATAACTTTACGATTCTTCCCGAAAACAAAAAGAACGAAATCGTGGTGGAACAAATTCCCGTTTCCTTTGAGGTAAAGGGTAAGGGCAAACAGCACTTCTACGGTGTGGTAAACATGCCCGGCTTTGACATTCAGGAATTCTTTGGCGAAGATGACCCTAAGTTTAGGATAGATATGGATTGTGCCCGTTCTGTTGGACCGATAGGACCAAAAACCCTTAGTGAAGTTAGGGAACTTTTGGGAATACCGGAACCGGACTTTGGCAAGGTAAATTTGGATGCGGAAGAAGACAAAATTCAGGTCGCTACTACTTGATGTTTTAGTTGTTCTGCTCTGTCTGTCCGTTGCAGGAGGCGGCTTTTACCTTTTCTGGAAGGATTTAAATTCATCATCTTCCAGAAGCGACAGGAAGAGCGTGGCATTTATTTCATACAAGTACAAGATAGCGCAGCGTAAGTACGAAGACCGCGTGGTGTGGGAACGCATTTCTCAGAATTCCCCACTGTACAACGGGGACATAATACGCACTGCCGAACTTGCTTCTGCCGTAATTTCTTTTGATGACGGAACTGAACTGAACCTTTCAGAAAACACCATGGTTCAGGTTTTCTATGACGAGGTAAACGGACTCCAGATTTCTGTTGACGGCGGCGACATTCAGATTGACTCTTCTGCAGATTCTTCTCCAGTGTCGGTAAGGCTTGATGACGGTTCTGTCGTTAGCGTTGGAGCAGGCGCTTCCCTTGCGGCAAAGTCTGATTCAAGCGGTGCCCGAAATGTGGAAGTAAAGAGCGGAGAGGCCCAACTTATTACCGAAAGTGGACAGTCAACCTCCCTTTTAAACGGAGAATCTGTAAGCATAGAGTCTGGCGGAGAAATAGTAAGAAATCCCATAACGGTAACTTCTGTTTCAAGAGACACTAGAATTCTTAATGTGGCAGGAGAAAGGCGTACAGTAACCCTTGCATGGAACGCAAATGCAGAGGTCGGAGAAAATCCCACCGTAATTGTACAGACTTCCCTTGCAAAGGATTTTTCTTCCCTTGACATAAACGAGACCATAGAAAGTGGCTCAAGTTACACCCTGCAGACAGGAGACTCTGGAACAACATACTGGAGGGTCTTTACAGACAATACTGCAGACCGCCCTGCAGAAGGAAAGATAACTGTGCAGACTGTAGATGCAGTAACCCTAACTTCTCCTTCTTTAGGCGGAGAAATTTCCTACCGCACGGATCTGCCCAAGGTAAACTTTAGATGGAACGGAAACCCTTTTGCAGACTACTACCGGCTTACAGTTTCTTCAACTCCAGACCTTAGAACTTCTCCACTGGTTCTTGATGCTACCGAAACATTCATTAGCCTAGACAGCCTTGGCGAAGGCACATGGTACTGGCAGATTATTCCATACTATTCTGCAGGAAGTGCTGGCTTTACTGGCGGAAGTGAAATTTCTTCATTCAGAATAGTTAGAAACGAGGTAATTGCTCCTCCCATGCTTTCCATACCTGCGGATGGAGCACAGATTTCCTACAGGGACAGCGTAAACGCTACATTCATATGGAAGTCGGACATTAAGGACGCCTCTTACGAACTTTTAATTTCCCGTGACGAAGCCTTTGCAAACATTTTGTATTCCGAGACAACTTCTTCCCTTAGAGTGCAGAAGGAATTTTCAACCTCCGAACTCCCAGACGGAACTTACTGGTGGAAGGTAGTGCGTCACTCGGAAGAAAGCGATGACATTACTCCCGAATCTCAGTCTAGATCTTTTACCGTTGCCCGTTATGTGCCTCAGGAAAACAAACTTGTATATCCTCCGCAGGATACTGTCATTGACGAATCCAAACTTTCTTCCGTTGGATTTACATGGAAGTTGGGGGATGATTACCGCAGTCCAGATACGGTAAGCGTAATTCAGGTTTCAAGAAATTCTTCGTTCAGTTCTGTGGTGCTTGAGCGTACTGTAAGCGGAACCCTACTAGAGGGACTTTCTTTGGGCGAGGGGAGCTACTGGTGGCGCATGGGTGTAAGAAAGTCTGACGGTTCTTTGGAAGGACTTACCGAAGCCTGGCAGTTTAAAGTTATGGGAGAACTTGGTATACCGGTCATAACCACTCCTTCCAGCGGCAGTGAAATGATTGCTTCCGCAGGCTCAGAACTGGAGTTTACTTGGACGGCTGTAAATGGTGCAGACTCCTACAATGTGCGCGTCTACGATGCTGACGAAAACCTTGTTGCAAAAAATACCGTAAGAGGAACGAGCGCCCGCTTTGCCCTCACTGGAGGAAAATACATTCTGAGGGTTCAGGCCCTTTCTTCTCAGGTGGGAGATTCTCCTGCCCGTACAGGTGAAAATGCAAACAGGTCATTTACTGTGCGTGCCCCTGCTGCTGTACAGCTTTCTCTTCCTGCGGCAGATGCAAAAGTTGACGGACTTAAGGCCCTTCGTGAAGCAACTGTGTTCTCTTGGGTAACAGGGGAAGACAGGGCTCCTTCCTACGAGTTTGTCCTTTCAAAGCAAAATTCGGACGGAAGCTACAGGGTAGTGGAGCGTAGAACCGTTACCCAGCAGACTGTTTCCGTTTCTCGACTTACGGAGGGAACTTACTCTTGGAAGATAAACGCAAGTACTGCTCAGGGCTATGCAATAGATTCTTCCGTAAGAACCTTTACAGTTGGGGCAGTTCCAGCTTTGGCAAGTCCAAGGCTGCAGTCGCCTTCAAACAATACCCTTATGGGTGCCGCCTACTTTAAGTCCAACAGAAGCATTTCTTTTAGCTGGCGTGGGGTAAGTGGTGCCACTTCATATACTTTTGTTCTTTACCAGAGGGCTTCAAACGGAAGCCTTACAGCAATCAGAACGGAAAGAAACATAAGGGGAACATCATTTGAATTTACAGACCTTACCAAACTGGATGTGGGAACATTTGTCTGGCAGGTAACGGCTTATGCATATGCGGCCGACGGTTACGAGGAACAGAGAAGTGTCGCCTCAAGCGCCACCTTTAAAATTGATTTTGACACTCCTCAGGAAGTGCAGACTGTAGATCCGGGAAAGTTGTATGGCGAATAAAAGATTTCTTCTGCTGGCATGTCTAGTTTTTCTCTCTGCCTTTGCACCAGCCTTTCTGTCTTCTGAAGAAAACAAATTTGAGCAGCGCATAGAATGGAAGGCCGACGCCACAGCCCTAGAATATAAGGTTGAGGTTCAGCTTGTTTCGGGTGGAGAAATTTCTTCCTACAGGACAGACAACACCTACCTTGTACTTTCCCTTACAGTAGGAAGTTACCGCTACCGTGTTCATGCAATAGACTTTTTGGGAAGGGAAGCAGCGGTAAGCGAATGGCGCACCTTTGAAGTATTTAAAGCCGCAACTCCTGAAGTTGATATAATTCAGGAAACTGTTTCTTTTACTCCTGAAGAAAAAAACATAAAGCTGCCTCTTGTTATTCTGAACATAAACAGGCAGACTTCTGTGGAACTTGTAAACACTGCCACAAAAAAATCAGTGGAAGTTACTTTTGAACTTAACACAAGCAGTGCAGGAAAAGAGTCTCCTTCTTCCGAAGTGTTTAGGTCTTCTTCCGTAACAGTGCCTGCTGTGGCTGAAGGAGTATATTTTCTCCGAATAAAAAATCCCTCGGGACTTTCTGCTGATTCTGCAAACATAAACTTTGTAGAGGAAAAGTCTAGCACTAAGCCAGAGGTAGTTGAGGTTGCCGTTGAAGACTCTGAACTTATAAGACAGAAAGATGAAGAAATAGACAGGCTTACAAAGCAGCTTGCAAAGAAGGGGTCTACTGTACGCAACATGCAGGCTCTTCTAGCACTAGGTCCTGGATTTGCTCCCTACGATGGTTCGCTGGAAAAACTTACTGACCTTTCCGTGGTGCCTCAGGCCGCATTTAAATTTACAGTGCTTCCCTTCAGTACAAAGTCTGGTAAGATCAGACTGGGCATGGAATTTAGTGCATGCGAGGTTCTTGCCCCCGTCTTTAACGAATACATCTCATCATTCCTAAGCGCCTCTTTTGCAAATGCCTCTTTCGTATATCAGCAGAAAATTTTCAAGGACTCAATTTCATTCAGCCTTAAACTGGGAGGAGGTCTTTCTCTTATTGCCCTTGACTACAAGTACACTGACTCCTACACAGGAAGGGAAACTTCCTCTTGGATTTTTAGACCATACTTTGCGGCTGTTGCAGGACTTGCTGTTACCTGGAAGCCTGCCTCTCATTTGCTTGTGGAAGCTGGTGGGGATGTGGAATACCTCTTTTCTGCATCCATGCCAACTCTTGCCATACTCCCTTATATAGGTATAGGTGTCCACTGGTAAACTTGTTGCGGAATCGGGAATCCCGTGGTAAAATGGAGTGTTATGGGTAGAAAGGAATTGCTGTTAAAAAACACCCCTTCCTCATGTTTAGTAAGCTGGCTTCTGCGTCCTGCATGTTGCCTTGTGCTCTGCCTTGTAACATTTGTGTTTTTTTCTTGTGACCTTTTTTATGCCGATGACAGCGACTTTAAAGACAAGCTTACTGGAGTATTCTGTTCAGACTATACTTTTTATGCGGACGATCCTTCATCTGTGGGGGATCCTTCTTCTGTGCAAAGGGTAAAGATTCAGTATAAAATAGGATCTGAGCAGGACTTTGACGAATCAGAACTTTCTGCTATTGCTTCTGTAAATGCGACATATCCCTTTATTGGATGGGGCTACCTTTACAATCCTAACACAGGAGATAACCTTGCGCCTTCCAACTTTCACTTTGACGAAGATGCCTTAATAACAGGTGCAAAAGTAACTCCTGAACCGGCGGTCCTTTATGCCATTCATGGAGTTTCCTATAAAGTCATTCATCAGAGGGAAGACTCATCCACTGCTGCCTCATATACAACGGAATCTACCCAGATAAGGTATGGTGTTCCAGGAAAACTAACTAATGCTCAGCCTAAGGATTATCCAGGATTTTCACAGGAACCTTATTCCCAACAGACCATTGCTTCTGACGGTTCTACAGAAGTTGTAATCCGCTACGAACGCATTTCTTATACGATTACATTTGACACCAACGGTGGAACGCCAGCACTTCCTCAGTCTGTAAAATACGGAGTTCCCACACCTCTTACCCCCTATGCTGGAACCAAGAGTGGCTACAACTTTGCAGGATGGTCTGTAAGGCAGAACGGTTCAGTCTCCTATGGTGACGGTGAAGAATATACAATCGGCACCCAGTCTGTAATTCTGTATGCGGTATGGACACCTAAGGAATATACGGTAACGCTTTCCTGCATTGACGCGGATACGGCAGGAAGCACTTCTGTTTCTGCAAAGTATGGTTCAACACTGCCTGCAATTACGATTCCAGTCCGACAGGGCTATGTGTTCGCAGGCTACAATACCGAAAGCGACGGAAGTGGCGACTCTTATTACAATGCAAACGGAAAAGGCTCTATGGCATGGAGCATTGCATCAGACACGACTCTGTATGCCCAGTGGACTCCTGCAACAAATACTCCTTACACTGTAAGGCACTGGCTGCAGCCTGATTCCCTTTCTATGAGTACCGACGACTACGAACTCCAGACTACAAAGACCCAGACTCTCAGGGGAACTACTGGTGAATATTCTGCGGCTGTTCCCCTTGTATTTGCAGGATTCGAGGCTCAGTCAATTAGCCAAAAGACCATTGACAGAAACGGCTTAACAGTAGTCGACATATATTACGACAGGGCCTCAATACCCCTTACCCTTGACGGTAACGGAGGAGATTCTGCTGGAGTAACCATAGCAACACAGTCATTCCGCTACGGTGTCCCCCAACAGTTACCTCAAAACAACTTCTTACGGACTGGTTACACATTCGACGGATGGTCAACAAGCCAGACTGGCGGAAAAGTCTACGATGACGAGGGCTGGTACATCATAGGCGCAAGTCCAGCAACCCTTTATGCCGTATGGAAGGAAAACACAATTAATGTAACGGTTGAACTTCCGTCTTACGGCCTTGAAACGGAACTTGAGGTAGAGGTTTCTACTTCTGGCTCTTCGGTTTCAGTTATGTTTGAAAAGGGCAGTGCAGAGCCATCTGTAGACTATGACGACTTACCTGTTTCCTGCATTACTTTGATGACAGGTCTTGCGGCAAACAAAGCTGGCTTTGTCGTAGATACTTCCGCTCTTTCTGCAGGAGCCGTATACGACATTTACATAGAAGTAGAAAAAGATGGAACCTTCTATTCCAGAGACATAAAACTTAAGGTGGGAGGCTGATGGTGAAAAAATTTTCCAGCATGTTTATTACGACACTAACACTTGTCCTCTTCCTTACCGGCTGTTCCAACGCATTTTCCCCATCCCCTGAAACTTCAAATTCTCAGGGGGCATATATAATCATTTCTGCACAAGAACTTGGAAACCATCATGCTTCAGGTGGGACTTCCCAAGAGTCCAGAACCATAAGCCCAAGTTCTCCGTCACTAAGTTCTTTTGAAAATTTTGTTCTGAGTGGTTCCAAAGGCGGAACTTCAGAAGAACTTGCGACGGCTGCAAACTATTCCACCTTGCATTCAAAAAAAGTCCGACTTGACACTGGTTTATGGAGTTTTACGCTTACAGCCCAATGTAATGGTACTGTCTACACTGGCGAAATTCTTTCCAAAGAAATTTCTTCTGGTGCAAATGACCTTTCTTTTGTACTTTCTCCTGACCCCACGGGAAAGGGAGCCTTTAGCCTTACGCTTAATTTTCCTGCTTCCGATGTAACAAAAATTACAGCCAGACTGGAGTCAATGGCTGGCACTGAAGAAAGGGCAGAAGAAGAACTAACATTTTCTTCTGGTAGTGTAACATATTCCCTTGACGAACTTTCTGCTGGAACATACCGCATTGTGGTTGAATTCTACGGAGGAGTGGGCGGTGCGTCCTTCCTTAACCGCTACAGGGAGTTGGTGCATGTTGCCCCTGGACTTACAGGCAGTGCTGTCAGAACCATAACAAGCCTTAACGAGGTTTACGACATAAAATACGAATACAACGGTGGAGAGCTAAAGACTGGAGAATCGGCAGAAGAATCTTACACTCGGCGCCAGTCTAGCCCGATAAATCTTCCGGTTGCAGTACAGGACGAAAAATTCTTTGGCGGATGGTATGACAACGCCTCCTGTACGGGAGCAAAAGTTACCGAAATACCAGTGAATGCAACTGGAGACAAAAAATTCTATGCAAAGTGGCTTGACCCCATTTTGTATGTAGACGGAACTGACGGAAGTGATGCAAACTCAGGCTTTGCAGAAACGGATGCCCTAAAGACTATAAATCAGGCCATGACCGTCATTACAGAAACTGCAACTGCTGCGGACACAGACTACGGTGATGATGTGGCAAGACCTTGGATCGTATATGTAAAAAATTCAGTTTCTGGTCCAAGCTCCATAGATGATACCGTTCCATTTGCCTCCCTTACAATACAGGGAAAAAGTGGCGGATCAGGACCTGTTCTTAACGGTAACGGCGAAGGCTCTGTACTAAAAATAACAAGTTCAAAAACCGTAACGCTTTCCAAACTGATAGTCATGGGAGGTGCCGCTCAGGACGGAGCAGGACTCTACAAAAGTGGTAACGGAATGCTGAACATTGACGGCTGTCAGATAAAAAACAATACTGCAACCCGTTATGGCGGTGGCATTTATTTTGAGGGTGGATCCTCTGCATTTGACAGTCTTTATATTACAGACACGCTAATAGACTCAAACAAGGCTCAGAAGACAACCTCTTTATCAACTGATCATGGTAACGGTGGCGGCATTTACATAATGTCGGGAATAGTCCAGCTAGGAAGGGGCCCCGACCTTGGTACCGTCACCATACAGGGAAATACCGCCTCTGACTCCGGCGGAGGAATCTGTTCAAAGGGCTATCTTAATATAAAAAGCGTAACAATAAGCAGCAACACAGCAAGCGTTTACGGTGGCGGCATACAGGCAACAGGTTCTACCGTTGTATTTTCAGGGGGAAGAATACAGAACAATACGGCTTCCCAGTTGGGCGGTGGAATTTCCCTTTCAAAGAATTCTAGCTCTACCGGTGCAAAATTAAACCTTTCAGGCGGACTTGTAGGTGGAAATACTGCAGGTCAGAACGGCGGAGGTATTTGTGTAGGTGCTTCCTGCGAGCTTATCTTGGACGGAAGCGGTGTAATCGGTGACAGTTCTGTTACTTCAACAGCAAGTTCCGCTTCATGTTCCAATAAGGCCGTAAAAGGCGGAGGAATCTACTGCGAGGGTAGCATTACTTCCTCAGCAGCCTTTACCGGTGGCATCTATGCAAATTATGCAAGTTCTTCTGGTGGAGGAATCTATACAGTCTCAACAGGTTCAGTTTCCATAACGGGGGGAAGCATTTCCTACAACTCTGCCGGCTCGGGAACTTCTGGTGACGGTGGCGGAGTATATCACAGTGGAAGCGGAACAATTACACTTTCAAGAGTTACCCTTTCTTCAAACTCTGCGGTTCTAACAGGAGGCGGATTCTGTAGTGCAGAAGATGCTGGTAACGAAACCTTTATAAACTGCACTGTTGAAGAAAATACATCAGGATCAAATGGTGGTGGCATTTACCTTGCTGGTACGGAACTGCTTACGGTTGAAAACTGCACCCTGCAAGAAAATAGTTCCGAAAACGGCGGTGGTCTGTATATATGCAGTGACGCTTCTGCAAAAGTTGATGGCGGAACAATACTAGACAATACCGCAAATCTTAACGGAGGCGGCGTCTGGTGCGGTGGTACTCTTGACATGACGGACGGTTCTGTTAAAGGTAATAAGGCTCTTGCGTCAGACCATGGAGGTGCTGGTGTATATGTAATGAGCGGAACATTCAACCTTTCTGGCGGTTCCATAACAAATAACGCGGCATCCTCTTCATCCGGTGGCGGAGTTGAACTTTATGTTGCCATGTCAGACAGGCCTTCGGGAACTTCTACATTCACCATGACAGGTGGAAGCATAAGCGGAAATTCTGCAAAGACAGACGGCGGTGGAGTTTATGTTGGAGAGTACGCAACATTCAATATGAACGGCGGAACAATTGAATCCAACACAGCTTTGGGAAAGGGCAAGGGAGTTTACAACGACGCCTTCATGGGCATGAAGGGTAGCGCCCTTATTAAGGCTGACAACGATGTCTACCTACCAGCTTATGTTGCTCCTTCTGTGGGAATAACTGACCCCCTGTATGCAAGCCAGTTGGCATGGCGCCTTATTTCTGTAACGGGAACATTAAGCGAAAGTTCTCCTGTGGCGACGATTACACCAGAGTCTTATAGCGAAAATCCCATAGCCCGTACAAAAGTTCTTGCTTACACAGCTGCAACCTCTTTTACCGCCTACACACAGGCGTCTAAGTTTGCGGTTACCACTCAAGCAAACGGAACTGAGTGGAATGTGTACTGGGGTATGGGACAGGTAAATGGAGTCCTAGTAAAAGACGGTGAGTCTGTTGGAGAGGTGCGCTATGTTTTTACCTCGGGTAGTGATGTTTTGGGTTACGGATATTCAGCTATTATGCCTGCAAAAACTTTGTCTTACGCCATTAACTCATTTACAGACAAGACTGCTGTGGATGCAAATGGTAATCCTTTAAATACGATATACATTTTAAGCGACTATGAAATAACAGCAACTTGGCTTGACATGATTAGCGGAACAAATCCTGTCGCCTATGCTGTAAATATAGCGGGTCTCAAGAACAACACTGAAGGCTCTCCCGTGACCATAACATGCAATGCTGTTACAGGAGATGCAATAAATGTACGTTCCGGTCAGACACTTCTTTTGGATTCCGTAAACTTTACCCAAAGCGGTACGACTCAAAACGACTATGCGGTAATTATGGTTGACGAAGGTGCAAAACTGACCATGCAGAACTGCACTATGGACGGCATAAGGGACAATGGAGGCTGTGCTGCCCTGCATGTGGACGGAGATGTTACCCTTTCTGATGTAACCATTAAGAACTGCGTTTCGGCAGACCAAGGCGGATGGAGTGGAGCAGTAAATATTAAAATGGGAACTTTAACCCTTAAGGGAAAAGTAGACATTTCTTCAAACATAGATACTCAGACTGTACCACAAGAATCAAATGTCTGGATCGGATTCCAGCAAGATTCTCCCCCTGTTCATGAATTCCATCCCCTCGTAATTGACGGAGATATTACGGGAAGCAAAATAGGCATAAAGCACGGCGAAACTCTTACAGCCACACCTCTAGCCATCACCTCTGGTTACACTTTAGGCGGAAACTCAGTGCTAGATGCCGCATCAATCTTTACCTCAGACAATGGAAACTATATTGTTGTGGAGGAAGGAGAAGCCTGCCTTTCTCAGACTGCTTCTATAAGCTACGGCATTGTACCTGTTGAATCTTATGATTATGACGCCCTAGATCAAAACGAAACAACGGGTTACGCAAAGGTCATGTTCAAGATGCAAAGTACATCAGACTCTAGTGTGCTGATGAAGGAATACAGTTACAAGGTTAAGGATTTCCTAGGCATTGTTGTTGCAAGTGGTTCAAGTTCCACAAACTCAAGTGCAATAGAAATTGACCTGCCTCCGCTACAGAGCATGACGCTAGAAATAGAAGCGGAAAGTAACGATGGTAATGAAGTTGAATTTACAAAAACATGTTCAGTTCTGGCAAAACACATTTGGGCTTCTTCTTCTGGAAGCGATACATCAAGCGAATCCGCAGGACTGGGAACAAAAGATCATCCCTATGCAACTCTTGCAAAGGCTGTTTCGGCAGTTCACTGTCCATCTGCTTCTGCAATAGTGCATGTTATGGGACAGATTTCAGGTAACACCGACATCGATTCATTTGATGCAAACTACCTTACCATAGAGGGAAGCACAGACTCTTCTACCGACATTTTAAACGGAAACAACAATGGTACTGTCCTTACGGTAAGCGCAGCAAAGAGTGTTGAACTTAAAAACATAAAGGTTACAGGCGGAAGAAAAATCGCATCTGATGAATCCGATCTTACTGATGTAACGGGCTACGGTGGTGGCATTTTTGTAAAGTCAGGTGCAACCCTTGTTCTGGAGGACGGAGTTCTTATTACTCAGAATGTTTCTACAAACGGTGGCGGCGTTCTTTCCATGGGTACGCTGAACATTTATGCTGGTGCGCAAATTTCAGACAACGAGGCAAAGTCTGGAGGCGGCATTCTTAACTACATGGGAACTGTAAACATTTTTGGCGGAACCATAAGTCAAAACACAGCCCTTTACGAAAGTTCACTACCACAGTCTGGTTCAGGGGGAGGAATCCTTAACTGGGGCAGCTGTTCCATAAATGCCACAGACCCGGCACTTATTTCTAACAACACGGCACAGGCAGTAGGCGGTGGCATAATGCAATACAGAGGAAGCCTTACTCTAGGAAACAACTGCGTCATTTCTGAAAACCAGGACTCTTCTGGGGCTGGTGCACTTTTTGTTGATGCAGATTCCACAGAAGTAACTCTAAAAAATTCAGTCTCCATTCCCTACGGAACTTCAAACGGAATACTCCTTGCAGACGGTCAGGCTTTAACTTTAGGTTCCGCCACTTTAAGTTCAGACTTTACGGCAATTATAGCTGTTAACGAACCTTACGAGACTGGAAGAAGCGTTCTTACCGTAACAAATTCTTCAGACCTGCAGACCTGGGTTGGCTCAAACCTTTCAAAGTTTACACTTGGCAAGGCTGGCTGGACTATTGACCAAAACGGAAAACTTGCATGGAACAAGGCTGGCAGTATGGCCATAAGCAGTAACGAAGTTACCCTGTCATTAAGTTCTTCATCAGTTTCTTCTACGGCAGACACTAAGCTAGACATTAACTTCTTTGTAGACGGCATTGACAGTACGACAGACATGGATGCCGACACTTTTGTTGTAAAAGTTTATTCTGGCGCAAGCGACATTACCTCATCTTCCTATGTTCAGACCAACCTTGTAACTGGCGGTGAAAAATCCGTAACCATAAAGGGAGGACTTCCAGCCGGAACAGAACTTACTGTTTTTGTAAGCGTAATTTATAACATGGCACTTCACAGCGGTTCATTTAATATAATTGTGGAGGACACACCCTGATGAAAAATAAAATTTTAAAAAAAATTAAAACTGCATTTTCTTTTTCTTTTTTTGCATTATTTTTTTTATCATGCTCTAACCTTGTTATGTCAGAAAATCCCCGTGAAAAGGCTTTAAAAAACGGACTCCTTGTAACAGGCTCTCTTTGCATGGAAGACTCTGGAATTTCTCGTAGTGCAACTGCAAACCTTACTCTTTCTCCTGACTATTTTTATACCGTGCAGGGATACATTTATGTTTCGGGAACAGGAGCAACAAACCTAACCCAGGGATTTACAAATGTAAGCGGTACTGATATTTCTTACTCAATAGAACTTCCTTTAGACGGAAACTGGACCATAGAAGTTAACGCCTACAAAGAGTTTGACGGCACTGCATATTCTAAACCGATACTTAAAGGCTTTGCCCATCTTGTTGTAGAAGATTCAAAAATAAAAACAGGTAGCAATACTTCCGTTGCAATGACTGGCGTTACCCATGTTTCAGAGGGAACCGCTTTTGGAAGTGTAGCTCTTTCTCTTTCTGTGCAGGGATCTTCAGGCATTATAGAAGCAGGTGTTTCATATGTGGGAGTAGGGGGAGGTGCTTCTGCCTCTGGAAGTGACACTCTAGACTTTAGTTCAGACTCAACCCAAATTTGGCAGAAGGAACTTTCTGCAGGTTATTATGTAGTCCAGTTCTGCTTTTACAATGCAGACGGAATCATTTTGTATTCATTTGCTGATGGGCTAACTGTCTATGCAAACACGGTTACCAATGTGTGGAAGAACGAAGGTGGCTCTGACTTTATTTCCAACGGCTCGGTAGTTATTACAGACGCATTAGTTTCTGCCTATACCCCAAAGACTTTTTTTGTAAGCCAGACGGGAACTGCTTCTGGCGATGGTTCTTTCTTTTTCCCCTATGACAGCATGCAGACTGCTATAGACAGAATTGCGGCCATAAACAACGGCACTTCGGAATACACAGTTTACATTGACGGAACAATTACAGCCTCTCCGTCAGCAGACTACGGAACTTATGAAGTCTTGGCAAATATAACAGGCGGAAAAATTTCAATAAAGGGACTTAACGGTGCTGATAGGGACATAATAGACTGTGGAGGTCTTGCAGGCGGAATCAGAGTAAGTGGTGGTGCGGAACTTCTTCTTAGCGGCGTTACAATTAAAAACGGAATAGGAGCGGTAACAGGAAGCAATCGTTGTGGCGGAGCCCTCTATGTAGGTAAGGATTCTTTCTGCGAAATAAGAAACTGCATAATTACAAATAACCATGCCGTAACGGGAGGCGGAATCTATAACGAAAATAACGGCAAGCTCATAATGAAAGACTCAAGGGTTTCACTAAATTCTGCAACTTACGGTGGCGGAGTTGGAAATCTGGGATCTTTTTTTATGTGCGGCAATTCTGTAATCGGAGACTCTTCTGTTCTTTCTGCCCCTGAATCTGTGGAAGATGCTTCAAACAGTGCAGAAAAGTTTGGTGGCGGTATTTACAGTAGTGGGGGAACCGTCTGTTTGGGATATTCTGACGAAGGTGTTCAGTCAGCCCTTTCTGGTGGAATTTATGCAAACTATTCTAACTCTTTTGGAGCAGGAGTTTATATTGTTAGCGGTACAATAAAAATTGCAGACGGAAACATAAGGTTTAACGGTCTTCCTAGTGGCGCTTACCAGGGTGCAGGAGTTTGTACTAAAGGAACTCTTGAAATGTCGGGAGGTCTAATAGATTCCAATAAATGTGACCTTGGGGCAGGAGTTAATGTTGACGGAGAAAGCGGTTTTTTCAAACTTACGGGTGGAACAATTAGCAACAACATTTCTTCAGGCTCAGGAGGAGGTGGTGGAGGCGTTCTTGTAAGTGGTGGAGCCACCTTTATCATGAGCGGTGGTGTGATAGAAAATAATTCTGCAACCCGGGGCGGAGGTGTATGGAACTGGGACTCTTCAACTACAATAAGTGGCGGTTACATAAGGCAGAATAGGGGAACTTACGGGGGAGGAGTCTGCGTCTTTAAAAAGGAATTTGATGGAACGGAAACAAGTTTAGTAACCATGACCGGTGGTGAAATTTCTTCCAATGTGGGAATTGATTCTCCCTCTTCTTATGGTGCTGGCATATATGTTGAAAGAAAAACATCTTTTACCATGAGTGGAGGTAGTGTAAGCGAAAACTCTTCCACCTTTGGAGGTGCTGTCTATATAAATCTTGACAGTGAGGGAAGCAGCTGGGGAACCTTTAGCATGGGTGGTTCAGCATACATTCCTTATGGTGCAGAAGGTGAAACTGGAGCTGGAAAAAATGATGTTCAGACGACGATGCCTCTGGTGATTGCCGACAACCTAACCATGGATGCACCAGTGGCTTATATCACTCCTATTGCCTACATGGCAGACTTACCTGTTGTTTCTGGAACCCCAGAGCTTCTTTCTGCAAATTACAGAAAGTTTTCCTTAACAGAAGACAGTGCAGGAAACGAGTGGAACATAAGTGAAGCAGGAGTCCTTGTACAAATCCTTCCTTACCCTTCGCTTCCATCGACTGTAAGCGAACTGACCGAAGATACTTATGGAATTTCTTCCGAGGAAGAGTTGCGCCGTCTTGCAGAATGGGTCAATACAGCAAACAAATTGACCGGAAAAACATTTGTACTTACCAGAAACATTTCCCTGACCGAAGAATGGACTCCCATAGGAAGTAATGCTAGTGGTTGCTATTTTGCAGGAGTGTTTGATGGCAACGGAAAAACAGTTTCAGGACTGTCTGTCAATTCAACTGATTCTTATGTGGGCTTTTTTGGAAAGGTTCAGAAGGGAACCGTAAAAAATCTTACGGTTGAAGGCTCTGTTACGGGTGGAACTAATGTGGCTGGCCTTGTAGGATATGCCAATGTTACGGGAACAATAATAGAAAACTGTGTTTCAAAAGTTACTGTTACCCAGACTTCAGGAACTGGTGCAGGAGGCATTGCCGGGAGCACCTATGGAGATGTCATCATAAGAAGCTGTATAAATCTTGGTACAGTAACAGGAAAGTCTTCCGTTGGCGGTATTTGCGGTTCTATTACTGGAAAAATACATAACTCTGCAAACCTAGGAAGCGTTATCGCCGATTCATCTGTGGGAGGTCTTGCGGGAAATAATAGTAGTGCAGAAATAAAGAACTGCTACAACGGAGGCTCTGTTGAAGTAACTGAAAGTCAGACTACAAAGGGTGCCGTAGACGGTTCAACCGGAACAAACGGAACATACGCAAAAGTCTTCTGGATAAGCGGAACATGTGACTCTGCATTTGGAACAACAAGTACTGTTGCAGCAGATGTAACGGAGGTTAACAAAAATAGCTACGAACTTTCCCAGATGGCCCAGGGGCTTGACTCTGGCATATATGATTCGTCAGTTCTTGGCTCTGATGAGTCCGTTTATAAGACTTGGCAATACACCTACACCATGGAAGGGCTTCCATATCCTGTTTGTCTTCCTGTTACATGAGTAATCATGGCCTAATTTTAATGTACCACTTAAAATCTTTTCTTGAAGACTCCTGTAATCAGCCTTAGCCTTGAAAGAATCTGCCTTTTTGTGCTATGCTCATGCCCAGAGGAAAAATATGGCAGATTTGGAATACGACAGCAATAAGACTTTTTTGGCGGCAGTTGAGCGCAGTAAAAAAATTGAGGAAGACATAATTGTTAATCCCCAAAAGTACCGGGTGCTTACTGGCGACAGGCCTACAGGTAGACTTCATATAGGACATTATTTTGGCTCCCTGCAGAACCGTGTAAGGCTTTCCAAACTTGGCGTTCCCACAATGATTTTAATTGCCGACTATCAGGTTCTGACAGACCACGATGCCTTTCAGGAAATAAGTCAGAATACTAAGCAACTTGTTATAGACTATTTGGCCGCAGGAATTGAGCCGGGAGAAAATGTAATCATCTATCCCCACAGTTATGTTCCAGAGGCCAACCAGCTTATGCTTCCTTTCCTTACACTTGTAAGCAATGCCGAGCTGGAAAGAAATCCCACCGTAAAGGAAGAAATTCAAAGCGGACTTGAAAACGGAAAGATGAAGAGCGTAAATGCTGGTATGTTTACATATCCTATTCATCAGGCATGCGACATTCTCTTTTGCAAGGGAAATGTTGTTCCTGTTGGAAAAGATCAGCTTCCTCATCTTGAACTTACTAGAACAATTGCGCGCCGCTTTAACGACAAGTTCTGCAAGGGCAGGGAACCTATTTTTCCTGAGCCTCAGGCGCTTCTTTCCAAAACTCCCAGCATCCTTGGTTTGGACGGAAGTCAGAAAATGTCAAAGAGTCGTGGGAACGCGGTAATGCTTTCTGCCACAGAAGACGAAACTGCAAAACTTATCAAAAAGGCCAAGACAGACGGTGAGCGAACCATTACATACGAGCCTACAAGAAGACCCGAGGTTGCAAACCTACTCATGCTTATTTCCCTTTGTACTGGAGAAGCCCCCGAGGCAATTGCTTCTCGCATTGGTGACGGCGGTGGAGGAATGCTTAAGGACACTCTGACAGAAGCCTTAAACGAAACCCTTCGTCCTCTGCGCACAAAAAGGGCAGAACTGGAAAAAGACGAGGAATACATCCGCAAGGTTCTTACAGACGGAGCAGAAAGGGCCCGTGCTATTGCAATAAAGACCCTTGACGAAGTTCGTGACGCCATGAACATGAGGATTTGAGTTTAGTTTTTTTGTAGAAAGTTTCTTACCCTGAATACTTTTGTGCAAATATGTTTTTTGCCAGGGTAAGAAGTTTTTCCTTCTCGTTCATTTTTGGGGAATCCGTTACTGTTTCAAAAAGTTCCTTAAGAATTAGCCCCATGTTTTTTCCTGCTGGAATACCTACCTGCATAAGGTCTTTTCCGTTAACAGCCAGATCTTTTATGCTCAGTGCGCTTTCTTCCTGCTGGACTTTTTGAAGCCTTTCTTTAAGTTCCATAAGTTCCCTAACCCCCTGACTTTCGGGGGAGGCTGCACAGTTGTTTTTTCCGTACATGTCTGCAAGGCGTAGAAGCATGAGGTTTTCTATATTATCCTTTCCTACGCGGATTAAAAATCTTCTTACGGTTGCATCGCTCCAGCTGTATTCGTAGTTGAACATGTGTTCCCTGACTAAAAGACACACCCTGTCTATTTGCTCGTTGGAAAACTTTAGGGCCGTCATTGAAGCTCTGGCCTTATGCTCCGAAACTTTTTCGTGTCCGTAAAAATGTACTGCAAAGGCGTCTTCTTTTTGTTCTACGCTTCTAGTCTCAGGTTTTCCAATGTCGTGATAAAATGCCGCAAGTCTTACTATAAGATTTTCTTTTGGTGCACCGTCTGTGGCGTAAATTATGTGGTCGGCCACATCAAACACATGATATCCTCTTGAGTCCTTTTGTTCGCACTTTCTGCATGGGCTAAACTCAGGAATAAAGAGGGCAAGTATTCCTGTTTCTTCCAGAAGCTTAATGCAGAGGGATGGTTTGGGTGTAGAAAGCATTTTGCACCATTCGTCTCTAAACCTTTCCCTTGAGATAGAATCTGTTTTTTTTAACACTTGGGGATTTGAAAGCGCCGCTAGAGTTTTTTCTTCTATGCTGAATCCCAGTTGCCCCGAAAATCTTACCGCACGCACAGGACGCAATCCGTCTTCTCCAAAGCGTTCCAGAGGGTCTCCTACGGTACGGATAAGTTTTGCCTTTATGTCTTCCCGTCCTCCAAAGGGGTCTGTTATTTTTCCGTCGGTAAGGGAGGCCGCCATTGCGTTCATGGTAAAGTCCCTTCTGGAAAGGTCTTCTTCTATTGTTGCCGCATAAGAAACACTGTCGGGATGCCGTCCGTCAGAGTAGCCGCTTTCTGTCCTAAATGTGGTTACCTCTATGCTCTTACCAAAGATTAGGACTGTTACCGTACCGTGGGCAATTCCTGTGGGAATGACTTTTCTGAACATGGCCGTAACCTGTTGGGGGGTGGCGTCAGTGGCTATGTCCCAGTCGTGGACGCTCTTTCCAAGAACAGCATCTCTTACAGCGCCTCCCACAAGATATGCCGAGTGTCCCTGTTCCCTAAAAATTGCGCCAAGTTTTTTTAGTTCGGGAGGAATGGGTATGTGGGTCATAGGTTTATTCCCTCCGACAGCATAATTATTACGCGGCTTAGAATGAATACCGCCACCGAAACAACTTCTGAAACCACAAACAGAATTATTTTTAGCCAGTGTTCCCTGCTTTTCCATGCAATGCCGAAGACCAGACATTGGATTATTCCCGCTGCAGAAAAAATAATCAGGGCAAGGGAGACTACGCTTGTTATGAGCAGAAGTAGCTGCTGGGTTCCGTCCAGAAAGTGCTGGAAGTTTCCTGCAACATACAGAAGGACTGCCATAAGGAGCGCACCTGTTAGAAAAATGGTAAAGCGCCATGTTAGTTTAAAGAGAAAAGAGGATTTTGTTTCTGCCGTTTTAATTGACTGCTTTTCCATAAAAAACACTTGCTTGTCTTGCCTAAAAAACATTATACTGTATTTGGTGTTAAAATGAAAGCGAGAAAATTCTTTTTTAATGTCCTGCTCCTTGCAATTTTTGCGGCAGTGGTCTTTTTTATCGGTTGGATTCAGTTTCTTGTAAAGCCGGGTACGGTTGGCGTAATGGAGTCAAAAACTAGCGGTCTTTACGAATCTCCGATTCTTCCCGGAGAATTTGCATGGAGGTGGGAAAGACTTTTGCCCACAAATGTAACCATGCATGTCTTTGACCTTACACCCTACCAAAGCAAGCAGACTGTTTCTGGAGATCTTCCTTCCGCTTCCATCTACCGCGCCCAGTTGGAACCTTCTCCTGACTTTTCTTACAGGATTGAATGTGAGGTATCTCTTTCTGCAAGTCCAGATGCCCTTGTGACCCTTGTAAAGAATCATAGTGTTTCAGATACTACGGAACTTCATTCCTTGTTGGGAACAAAGGCGGCTGTTATTGCCCATTTTACAGCCGAGTACCTGATAGAACATAATTCTGCCCGTAATGTACTTCCTTCGTCACTTTCCAAAAACGAAATAGAAGAGGTGCTTGCTCTAGCAGGAGACGGTCTTGAGGGCATTGTGGTTGACGAAATAAAACTTTCTTCCGTCCGCATTCCAGACTACGAACTTTATCAGACCGCAAAGGATTCTTACACTGCGTATCAGGAAAGGGTAAAGGCCCTTCTTATGGAAAAGGCTTCTGAACAGGCTTCTACTCTTGCCGAGGAAGACCGCACCATGGCCCAGCTTGAAAAATTTGGTGAGCTGCTTTCAAAATATCCTCAGCTAGAAGAACTTTCCAAGCAGGGGAGCATAACAGACATTATTTCGGTTTTAAGGAGCAGTCTCTAATGCGCCTTTATTCGGTACGGGGTGCCACTGGATGCGACAACAGCCCTGAGTCTATAACCAAAAGTGTAGGGGAACTGTGCGGTACTCTTTTTTCGCTTAACAAAATAACTAGTGAAGACATTGTAAACATTCAGTTTACTGTTACTCCCGATTTGACGGCTCTTAATCCTGCCACTGCATTTAGACGGGCGCCCCTTTCTGTTGACACTGGAGCGATTCCTCTTTTCTGTTCTGCAGAGCCTGTGGTGGAGGGAATGAAAAAGGGGCTTGTAAGAATCATGGTAACTTACTACAGCGAACAGCCTCCAAAGGGTGCGGTATATATAAACGGAGCGGAAGTTTTACGGCCAGATCTTGTAGCAAAGGGTGAAAAATGAATGTTTGGCTTGTAAGCCGTGAGTATGCCGGAATAGCAGAAGCTGGCGGTGTAAAAAATGTGGCGCGTTCTCTTTCCGAATCCTTGGCAAGGAAGGGGCATTCCGTTACGCTTTTTATTCCCCTGTATGCATGCACAGACATTGATACTGTTCAGCATTTTGAATGCATCTGGCACGAGCCTGTCTTTGTTAACTGTGCGGGAAAAAATGTTACCGTTACATTCTGTCACGGAAGTCTAAACGGGGTAAGCATAGTTTTTGTAAGTCAGCGTCAGTTTGCCGAAAAAAAAGCGGTTTATGTCTACACTCAAGAAGAAGAAAAACTTAACCCTCAGAACAGGCACGGTACCGGTCACAGGGATGCTCTAGAACTTAATGTTATTTTTCAAAAGGCTGTGGTGGAATATGGAGACACCTGTGCGGCAGAAGAAGCCCCGGACATAATACACTGTCAGGATGCAACTTCAGCCCTTGTTCCCGTTTTTTTGAATTTTAAAAAACAGCTTAGCCCCCTTTCTAGAGAATTTTATCAGAAGACAAAATGCGTGGTCACAATCCACAATGCGGGACCTGGTTACCATCACAACTTTGACTCTCTGCAGACGGCGTCCAACCTTACGGCTCTTCCTGTTTCACTTCTAGAAAAAGGTCTTGTGGGGCAGTCTGTAGAACCTTTTCTTCTTGCCTCGGACTGTGCCATTCTTACTACGGTTTCTCCCCAGTATGCGGAAGAAATCCTTAGCTCAAAAACCGAGACTGCAGGATTGGGAGAGGCTCTTTCTAAAAAGGGCAGTAAAATCCGGGGAATTACAAACGGCATAGACTTTGACAACTACGACCCTAGGGATACTTCAAAATCCCACTTGCCCTTTGCTTTTTTTCCAGAAAGGAAAGAATTGGAAGGTAAATATAAGTGCCGCTCTTTCCTTCTTGAAAACTACGGTCGGGAAGATTCTGTTCTTATGCCTGGTGTGCAGAAGTTTGGATGTCTTGAACTTTCTCAGGGCGAAGATCAACCTGTGTTCATTGTGTACCACGGTCGTCTTGTGCGGCAAAAGGGAATTTCTGTGCTTATAGAAGTAAGCAGGCATCTTTTGCAGAATAATTTTCCAGTGCGCATTGTGTGCGTGGGGCAGGGTGAAGGCGAACTGGAGGATTCCCTTGCAACTCTTTCTAGAGAATTTAGAGGACGCTTCCTCTACTTTAAGGGATACGACCGCTCTCTTGCTCGGCTTTGTACGGCTTCGGCAGATTTTTCCCTCTTTCCCAGTTTCTTTGAACCCTGCGGACTGGAGGATTTTATTTCCCAGATTTACGGAACCATTCCCGTTGCTAATGCCACAGGAGGCTTGTGTAAGATTCTGGACGAGGAAACTGGATTTTTGTTTAGCCCCTGTACTCCTCAGAAACTTATAGAAATACTTGAGCCACTTATAAGAATAAAGACCGCTGCTCCAGATATTTTCCTGCCTATGATTGCCTTTGCTGCCCAACATACTAGAACTGTCTACAACTGGGACAGGGTGGCCTCATCCTATGAAAAAATCTACGAAGAGGCTATGACGCTTTCCTGCTGAAATTTTCTACAGGGATACTTGACACAAGTTTATAATTGTTGTATAGTCCTTACATCACAAGCCGCTATAGCTCAGTTGGTAGAGCACGT
>ERZ842401.2659-NODE-2659-length-23560-cov-11.380345_pt1 | contig 23560 bp, 21 predicted proteins | sample MGYA00521270_ERZ842401 | MGnify/ENA primary metagenome ERZ842401 (study PRJEB31892, sample SAMEA3878208) | bioreactor metagenome | biome: Moose rumen | place: Sweden | collected 2011-10 | study: EMG produced TPA metagenomics assembly of the PRJEB12797 data set...
ACAAGTTCTGCGACCTCGAAAAGCGCGAACTCCAGGGCACCATCACCCGTCAGGCGGAGACCATCACCCAGCTCCGTGGTCAGATTGACAATGCGAACCAGACCGCAGCCATCACTGGCTACATCAACTCGCTGGTCTCTCCGATCGCCAAGGAAGTTGATGACATCAAGTGCAAGATGCCCAACACCGTACCCGTGACTTGGCCTAACCTTGCAGCGGTAAACACTACTCCATATGTGAGTGGCGGTTTCTATCAGGGTGGATTCAACGGCCTGTACGGTGCTGGCGTGCCCGGCTTCAACGGTGGCTTTAACTTCTAATAGGGAGGGCAGGTCATGTTCGGATGTAATGTAAACGTAACGACGAATGTCAACGGCATCCCGTATCTTTCCACGAATGGAATATCGGTAACGGATGAGTCCGTTGACTTCGCGCTCGGCTTTCGCCGAATCCCCAAGATTGGGAAGGTGGCTATTCGCATTACGACCGCTATCCCCGAAGGAACCACCGGCACCTTGCCTGTCCGTTTCACCTTGAATGGGAATACCAGGGTGTTGACTTTCTTCGGGGGTACCCCCGTCACGGCAGCCGACCTTGTTGGTGCAGGCGTAATTGAGGCTTGGTATGACTGGTTTAATGGAATCTTTCAGCTGACCTCCATGCTCCCTCCCACAACGGCATAAGGCAGTATTTAAGTACAATTTAACAACTGAAAAATCATGTTCCAAGGATTATCGCAGGGGGCTACGCTCTACATACTCTACAAGAACGAACCCCGTATGGAGAGGGGAAGGATTCTATCCGTAAACACCCATCTCCCACAATTCAACCCCAACCAGCCGCAAGCTATGCTTGGCGGCATGGTAACTGACCTGACGGTTGCCGTCGGCAATGATACCATTCCTTTTGCCAGTCTTCCGGCTAACGCCTCGTTGGCGAACTTCTCCGACAGGGGATTGTTCATCAGCGAAGACCAGGGCGCAATCGTGAATGAACTCACGGCCATGCGAGACAACAGCCAGCGTGTCGTAGACAGTTATGATGCCCACAAGGCTTTGCGTGACAAGTGTGATGCTCTGCTGCTCTCCCTCAATCCGGAGAAGCAGACGCAGATGCAGAACGCCAAGGAAATGGCGGATTTGAAAGGGGAACTTGCAGAGATGAAGAAGATGCTCTCTGCGTTTCTTGGGACTAAACCAAAGGAGGAATAAACAATGGGACTTTTACACATTATGACCCGTGGCGGTGACGAGGAATACCGCTTCAAGGCTGCGCTTAAGAAAGCGAAGTCGGCCATTGAGGAAATCTGCGAGCTTTCCGAGGAAATGGAAGACGAGTTCAGCGAGCGCGGTGGATACGGTGAACGTGGCGGATACAGGATGCGTGGCGGTTACTCCCGTCGCGAGGACTGGGACGGCATGGATGAGCGCCGTGGACGCGACAGCATGGGCCGCTTCCGTTAGTCAAACCGGGGAGGGCGGCAGCGCTCTCCCCATATTATTTACAGAGTATGGAAAGACGAGATTCACGAACCAAATATCCCACTTCCATGGAGGAATACCTGGAAGACTATGGCTATCACTTCAATAAACGGCTCTTTGAGTTTGCCGTTGGGATGATGGAGGACAAGAACGGCCAGCCGTTGAAGCCCTGGGACAAGCAGAAGACTTCCGACTTCCTGAAAGCGCTGGGCGTTACGCTTAAGAATGACAAGGGGCACGATGCAGCCTATGTGCTGAACATGGCACGGGCCGACTACTTTGGCAGCTCCATCGCCGACGAGCAGCACCTTGCCCTCTTTGTGCGTGACTACCTGGACGACAAGGACGGCTCTCCCACAAGGGCGTTTGACGAGTTCTATATCAAGACCGTGGCCCTGGGAATTCCTGTCTTCTGGGACGAAATGCTATGAGAAAGACATCCTTAATAATAGGACGTTGGATAGTGGATTTTCTATTCTGCGTGCGTCGGTATGATATAGAGGGCGTACTTGCCACTTTGTACGATGCTGGCGCACCGGAGTATATCTTGGCCGAAGCCGAAGACCTGATGCGCAGCTGCGACTATGACTGCGGCTTTACTTATACGAAGGTGCAGGAGTATCGCTATATCAACCCGAAGAAGCACAGGGCCGTTGTCCTTATCGGCCCCACTTCTTCCAGTGCGGAGTTCCTGGATACCTTCGTGCATGAAATCCACCACCTTGCCGTGGCCATTGCGTCGGAGCTGGGCGTAGACCTTGAAAGCGAGAGTCCTGCATACATTGCCGGTGACACAGCCCGCGAGTTCGCGGATGTTATATGCCAGCTGGGGTGTCCTCACTGCCACTGAAACAAGTCCAGCACCTTGCGGTTGGCTTCCCACAGGATGCTCCAGTCCTTGTTAATGTAGATGTCTGTTACCTTCATGGCTTCGTCCACGTGGCACAGGCAGTCATTGATGGTGGCCTTGTCAATGCCGATGCTGTATGCAAGGCTGGCCCAGGTGTGTCGGGCCGAATAGAAGTCCAGCTCTCCGTCAGGGATGCCCATGCGCTGGCGGTACTGCTTTAAGCCCTTGGCGAGTGCCCAGGTAAACTGCTTGTGGTTCTCGTGGAAGCGGTGGAAGATGAAGGCGGCTTCTCCGTTGACTTCGGCCCATTCCTTATAAATAGGCAAAATACGCGGGTCTATCTGCACGTGCATCTCGGCATGGTCGCCTCGCCGGTCTCTGGTCTTTTGGCGGTTATAAATGAGGATGCCGTCTTTTGGCGGTTTGCACGAAAGCAGATCCGGTGCGTTCATTCCCATCAGGGCGAAGGAAAGCAGGTAGGCATCTACGGCCCTTCGCTCCCGGCCTTCCAGCTGGCTGCGGGTTTCTATCATGGTTTGGATAATGCTTTTGTCTATGTTCCTGTGGGGCGTAGGCTTTTGTTTTGGCGGCGTATAGAACTCAAACGGATTACGGATAAGGATTTCCCCCAACTCGTCGTTATTGTAGCGTTTGCGGGCCAAAGAATGGACGTGCTTCACCGCTGCCGTGTACATGGTGACGGCCCTGGCTCCCTTGCCGTGTTTCTTGGTGAGCCAGTCTTCGTACTCTCGCATGAGACGGGATGTGACTTTGGAAATGTCTATGGTGTCGGCCTGCAAGAACTTTTGGAAGGAGTGCAGCGCTACCATGTAATTCTCCCTGCTGCCCTTGGGCTTGTCGGCTACGGCCTCCGTCCAGAAGGCGCAGAACTCCAGCCGGAAGTCTCCGAGGATGCGCTTGTTCATGTGCGCCACTACCTCATCAACGTTCATGTTTTCCAAGGTGTACATGTCAAGACCGGCTATTGCATCCCGCATCTTGCTCTCCAGGTCTCGGAGCCGCTGGATAAGTGCGGGGTCTTTGATGGACAGGGAGCGAGTGAGCTGCTTTGAAGAAGCGACCTCGCTTGTGGTGATATACTTTGATTGTTTGTTCACGGTGATTCTCATTTTCACCGCATAATTTCCGTCCTTCCTCTTGAACTGGGAATAGACTACTGGAGCGAAAGTAACACGTGCCATAAAAAAAGTACAACTATAATACAACTTTTGCAAACATTTGTACTCATATTGTGCGCACAAGTAAACTCAATCCGTTACTTGGTGCTTTTCGGTAACAGATTGATTAGTAGTCCAAAACGGCCACTGAGTGGCCTCTGTGCGGGTGGGGGGACTCGAACCCCCACGCCTTGCGGCACCAGATCCTAAGTCTGGGTTGTCTACCAATTCCAACACACCCGCGTTTCAGCGGTTGCAAAGATAAGCAAAATAGACCATTATTACAACCTGTGGAGGTTTTGGTTGGCCATCGATATCTTCAGTTTGTACATGGATTTCCCCTGGTAGAAGACGAGGTCCAGGATGATGCCGTCGCTTTCGAAGTAGTAGGTTCTGAACTGTTTCCCTTTCGTTACGGGCTCACACCAGACCAGCAGGTATTCTCCGCCGCTCCTGGGGGCTGCGACGATGGCGGTATAGCCCCGCAGCGTGACCTTGGCCACATGGTAGCTCTTCCCCTTTTCTTTGGAGGCGTTCTTGTAGGCTTCTGCCAAAGAGGATTCCGGATCCAGCTTTCCGAAAGAGAGTTTGACGGAGGAAGCTGTGCCGGCTTTGGGATTGCGTTCCTGCCACCAGCGGAAAGCGGTATCGGAGAGATAATCGGCATTGGAGAGGGGGACCAGGGCGGGATTCTCCTTGAGCCGGGCGGCCAGCCAGGCGGTTTCGGCACTGAGGGTCAGCCCTTCGATGGTTTCCGGGCTCTGGCCCTCGATGCGGCCGTCTTCCATTACATTCCCATAAAACAGAGCCTGGCTTAACAGGTCCTGCTCCGGGAGGTAGAGTGCCTCGACATATTCCGACCCGTCGCCGTTCCAGTAGCCGAAATGGATATAGCTGCGGTTCCCCAGCGGACGGATCAGTTCCATCGGCATGGCCAGATTCCGGACAGGCAGGCCGGAAAGGGTGTAGACAGGAAGGGTGCGGGTCTCCAGGAGCTCGCCTTCAGGAGAAAGGATGCGCAGCGACAGGTCTTTGTCCAGCGCAAGGATGTGGTCTACATTGTCTTTCCGCCACCCGATGGCGCTCAGGCAGTCTCCCGCTTGGGCCAGGGCCTCTTCGGCGCTGATCTTACTGGTGTTGTGCAGGACGATCCTCTCTTCGGCCCGCTCCCTGAAAGGAGAGTCCGGATAGTCGTTGACGAAGGCAAGCACGCCGGCGGCATCTTCCGGATTCAGGGCAAAGAAGACCAGGGAATCGCGGATGCGGAGCACCTTGGGAGTATAAACCGATGCCGGATACTTGTCCAGAAACTTTTCGGCGGCCTTGACAGTGGGCTTTTTGACGATTTTACCATACTGCGACTTCTCCGCCCGGCTCTGGGCGGAGCCTTCCTGCGGGAGCAGCATCCCCAGGAAAAAGAGTATCGGCAACAGCAACTTTTTCATTCTCGCGAGATTTACTTGTTCAAAGGGGTTTCTTCCATTCCAGGCAGGCCCATTCTTCCCGGGTCGATTGTCCGGCAAATTCCAGGCCAAGCGCCAGGGCCGCTTCCTGGATGGCGGGGATGTCGGCCTCGTAGAACCCGCTCAGGAGCAGCCGGCCGCCCCGGTGGAGGGAGCGGAAATAGGTGGGCAGGTCTTCCAGGATGATGTTCCGGTGGATGTTGGCAAGGAGCAGATCATAGGTGCCCATCTGCAGGAGGGAGGCATCGCCGCAGGCCGTCTCGATCCTGGAGCCCACGCGGTTCCAGCGGGCATTGCCCCAGGCCGACCGGGCGGCTACGGCGTCAATGTCCACGGCAAAGACCTTCCGTGCGCCCATTTTGGCGGCGAGGATGGCGAGGATGGCCGTCCCGCAGCCCATGTCTACGACAGAATGCCCCCGGATGGCATTTTCCAGCCCCAGCATGCGCTGCATCATCATGTAAGTGGTATGGTGATAGCCGGTCCCGAAAGCCATCTGCGGGTCGATCCAGATGTTGAACCGCGTGCGGGGGACATCGGCGTTGAAAGGGGCTTTGATGGTGACCTTCCCGTCCACCACGATGGGCTTGAATTCCTGCTCCCAGGCCTTGTTCCAGTTCTGGCCCTGCACCAGCGTCGCCGTGAAGGAAACGGCGGCGGGATAACCGCTCAGCACGACCTTCAGGTCTCCGGGCCGATACAGGTCTTTCTGGATGTAACATTTGAGGAATGGTTCTTCCGTGAGGAAGGAATCGTAGGGGAGTTCTCCCAGTTCCGCCGTCAGGATATCGGCCATTTCTTCCGAAAACGGATCCAGGCGGATGCATACTTCAATATACTGTTCACTGTTCATCATGGGCGGCAGCTTTTTCTTCCAATTCGAGGATTTCTTTTTTCAGGGCTTCCCGGCGGCTGAGCGAGCGGCGGGTCACTTCTTCGTACAGGGCCTGCATCTGCTGCAGCGAGCCCTCCGAGGCTTCTCCGGACATCGACCCGTCCAGGAAGGCATCGGCCTGGCTCCGGAGGATTTCCCGGCTTCTGTTTTCGGCCATCGCCTTCTCCACGCCCAGCTCAAACACATTGTGGATGGCCTCGATCAGGCTGTACTGGATGGTGTCCAGCTGTTTGGTGTAGACGGGTACATTGGCGCTGCGGTACTTGGCGGAGGCCAGCCCGTAGTGGATGTGGTCGAAATCGTCGCCCCAGGCATTGAGGCCGAACTTCACCAGCAGCGGAGACTTGATGACGGAGATATGGTAGTCGAAGGCCCCGTCCAGGTGCTGGATGCCGCTGGCCGCAAAGAGATAGCGGTCTACGTCCAGCACGAAAGGGAATACTTCCAGCAGATTGTCCCGCACCATGCCGGTCACCGCCATGTTGTCGATGACGGCCTCGTCCCTGTTCCTGAACATGAGCATGCTGGCAATTTTGGTGAATTCCTCACTTTCCTTCAGCGACAGGTCTTTCCCGGAAATGCGCAGCACGCCGTCCACAGACGGCAGGATCAGGTTCATGTTCGTGTCAATCTGCGTCGTGGCCGCCAGCTCACAGTCCAGGTCGCCGGCGAAGGAGGTGAGCATCGGCATGATGGAATCCACCGCCGGGAACAGCGTGATCACTTTCTCCGCCGTGATGTCCACCAGGTTGAGGTCGAAGCCGGCCTTGATGTCGTCTTTGGCCCGGGTGGCATAGAATCCTTCAAAGAAGATATCTCCCATGTTGGACGATGCCACCGTGTTGGTAATCTGGAGCGTGCGGTCGCGCATGGCCACGTCGGCCGCCAGCCAGTTCACCAGCAGGCTGTCGTACTTGAGGCCGGTTCCTTCCAGCGTGAGGGCAAGGTCCAGATTGGAAGGCAGCACAATCAGGGACGATTTCTGCCGTACCGTGTCGGCCGCTTCGAAGCAAATTGCGGCGGAGGTGTCGGATTTCTGGTAGGTGGTGTAATAGGCATAGGCCCGCATCAGTTCATTGGCGTCGATGTACTCCGACTCCAGCGTGGCTTCCAGCTTGAGCCGGGGCCTGGCCCTGCGGCTTGTCAGGGCCCGCCGGAGTCCCGTCAGCTTTCCTTTCACCGTCATGTCCGACCCGCCGGCCTGCAGGGTGGCGTGGCTCAGGTCCACGGAACTGTTGTCCACGGCGCCTTTAAGGTCTGTCACCTTGGTCAGGAGCGGGAAGGCCGGCAGCAGGAGGACGGCTTCCGAGAGCTCCACGTTCCCGTTGAAGTCCCAGTCACGGACATACTGGCTCAAGGCGTCGGAGAGGCTGAACGAGATATCTCTTCCTGCAAAGTCGTCCCGGGGAGCGACAGTCCGGCGCCGTCCCAGAGAGTCCCTTCCGGGCCGCCTTCTTTCCTGAGGCTGCACCGCCTGGTGCCGGGCGGCGGAAACGGTGAAGTGGAGACTGTCCAGAATGTAGGAGTCGCCGCCGTTGCGCACCCGGAGGATGCCGCTGCCGGAAGACAGGGAAAGCCGGGGGGAGGGCTGCTGCTGCGTGGCAGGGATAATCCGGAAATTCTCCGTATTGTCCAGCAGGGCCACGGTCATGCCGTCGCCGTCTTTCAGGTCCAGGGCTCCCACTTTCAGCCTGCCCATCAGCGGCGTAAGGCCTTTGCTGCCGCCCAGAATCTCGGCAGCGTTCTGCATGGCCAGTTCCACCTGGGCTCCCCGGGCATAGATATCGTCTTTGTAAGTGACGTCAAGTGTATCGAACAGGGCTTTCAGGGCCAATACCCTGGCCCCTTTCCGCAGATTCTCGTCGCGGCGGTTCCCCTCGGCGGACAGGTCGGCCGTCATGTGCCGGAAATAAGCGTGCAGGTCGTAGGGGGGGGCGTCTACGGAGAGGTTGTCTCCTTTCAGGCTACAGTTGATGTCGGCATTGCCGATGCGGGCCATGTTCAGCTGCGAGAGCCGTACCTTGCCCTGGAGACGGGCGTCCACGAACCCGGTCCCGCTGATTCCCTGTTCCCGGGTGAAGGCGTTGGTGAGGGAGTCCAGCCGGGCCCGGACCTTGGCCTTCAGGGCGATTTCCGGGTCGTCGCCCAGAATGTCCCGGGCCTTCCCGGCCGCGTTGATTTCCGCCCCGATGATGCCGAACACCAGTTCCCGGATGTCGGCGTCCACTTTCTGCAAATCATCGGTCCCGACGGCGGCGTCCAGGGCGATCCGTCCGCTGCGCCCCAGTCCTTCATAGTCCAGTGCAGATTCTGGGATCTGGATGCTGGCCAGGATGGCGGGCGTCTCTCCGTTTCCCCAGAAGCCTTCCGCATGGGCCACCAGATTCAGGACCGCATCGGTCTTCCATTTCTTCAGAACGGGGAAGTTGTCCCGGAACTGGTCGATGAGCGCCCCCAGCGGTGCGTCGTCCATCAGGGCGTCCAGGCACATCTCCCAGTTGTCGGGATGTTTGATGACCAGGCCCTGCGAGCGCATCTGCAGGGCGGAGAGCTGCAGGTTCAGCCGTTCCAGGTCCACTTCCAGGGCGCCGTCGTCCCGGAAAGGGATTTCGCCTTCCGAGTCGATGCTCACGGGAATGCGGATCCTGCCGTAGCGGGAGGTCCTGAATGCGGCGTTGGCATCGGCCTCCAGGGTGAAATGCCGCTTGTCCACGCCGGCGCGGAGCCTGTTCAGCCGAAGGGCGAGGGTGTCGGCGGGCAGGCGCCCGGAAATGCCGATGGAATCGGCCTCCAGCGCAGTGCGGATTTCATCCGGTTCCCAGGTGCGGATGTTCCCGTCCAGGGAAAGCCTCCGCATGGAAAACCGCCCGAACAGCGTGTCGGCCGGGTCGGTAAAGACAATCAGCGGGTTTTCCGTGAGGCTGATTTTGCGGATCCGGATGGGCGGAAGGGGGGAACTGCCGCTTTTTTCCGACCGGCCGATGGGGAGCATGTCCCAGTTGGCAGCGGTGGAGTCGTAGCGGTGCGCGAAGATGCGGGGATGGTGAAGTTCGGCATGGCGGATATTCCAAGTCCCGTCCAACAGGTCCATGTAGTTGATGCTCAGAACCAGTTTCTGAAGAGAAACCAGCGTGTCGGCTTCTTCCTGCCGTCCCGCCTGAAGCAGATTGAACCGGCTTCCGTCCCGGTACAGGGAGTCGTAGGCCGCGAACCGGCTGTGCGGGTAGGTAATGGAAAAGGCTTCCGCTTCCAGGTTGAGGAAGGGGAAGCTCTTGATCACGTGCGCCCGGACTTTCCGGAAGTGGAGGTCTCCGTCTACATATTCGGCGGCAAAACGGTTTACAAGGCCGGTGAGGACCGAGGGGCGCATCATGATCTGGAAAACGATGAGCAGCGCCACCCCCAGGCCCAGGATGCCCAGCAGCACATTCCGTATTACCTTCCAGGCTTTCAAAAGACGTAATCCCTGACGTCGTTTTCACTCACTGGATTGCCGCCCAGGATGAGGAGCCGTTCCACCACGTTGCGGAGTTCCCGGATGTTGCCGGTCCACGATTTCTCCATCAGCATCTTCACGGCCTCCGGCGAGAATTCTTTCCGGGGCATGGCGCTTTCGGAGCAGATCTGGTCCAGGAAATGGTTCACCAGCAGGGGGATATCGTCCTTCCTTTCGTCCAGGGTAGGCACCTTGATTACGATGACGCTCAGGCGGTGGTAGAGGTCTTCCCGGAAATTGCCTTTGCGGATTTCCTCCGCCAGGTTCTTGTTGGTGGCGGAGACCACGCGTACGTTCACGGTGATATCCTTGTCCGAGCCCACGCGGGAAATCTTCCTCTCCTGCAGCACGCGGAGCACTTTGGCCTGGGCGGCGAGGGACATGTCGCCGATCTCGTCCAGGAAGAGCGTACCCCCGTCGGCCTGTTCGAATTTTCCCTTGTGCTGCTTGATGGCCGATGTGAAGGACCCCTTCTCGTGGCCGAACAGTTCGCTCTCGATCAGTTCCGACGGAATGGCGGCGCAGTTGACCTCTACATAGGGCATCATGGAGCGCTGCGACTGCTGGTGCAGGGCCCTGGCCACCAGTTCCTTGCCGGAACCGTTGGCACCGGTGATGAGAACGCTGGCGTCTGTGGGGGCCACCTTCTCCACCATGTCGCGGACATGGCGGATGCCTTCCGATTCGCCGATCATCTGCTGGCCGTAGACCTTCTTCTTCAGAATCTTGGTCTCCGTCACCAGACTGGCCTTGTCGGTGGCGTTCTTGAGGGTGATCAGGATGCGGTTCAGGTCCAGCGGCTTCTCGATGAAGTCGAAGGCTCCTTTCTTGATGCAGTCCACCGCCGTGGAGATATCGGCATGGCCGGAGACCATCACCACGGGCGTCTCGATGCCTTCTTCTATCAGTTTCGAGAGCATTTCCGTTCCGTCCATCACCGGCATCTTGATGTCGCAGAAGATGGCGTCGAATTTTTCCTTTTCCGCCTTCTGCAGTCCTTCTTCGCCGTTTTCGGCCGTTTCCACCTGATAGTTCTCCATTTCCAGGATTTCTTTCAGGGAGTACCGGATGGCTTTTTCGTCGTCTACGATAAGTATTTTCATGCGCGTCAATATTTGTATACAAATATCGTAAAATTTTTCTACATTTGTAATCTTGACAGCACTAACTATGAACGTTCCAGACATTATCATCGCAGTAGACGGCTTTTCTTCCACCGGAAAAAGCACTTTTGCCAAAATGGTGGCCAGTGAATTCGGTTTCCTCTATTTGGACAGCGGCGCCATGTACCGCGGCGTCACCCTCGCCGCCATGGAACACGGCTTCATCGCGGAGGACGGTTCAATCGACGAAACCGCGCTCCGGGGCATCATCTCTTCGCTGGACCTCCATTTCAGGAGGGAAGACGGCGCCACCCGCCTTTTCCTGGGAGACCGCTGTATAGAAGACCGCATCCGCACCCTGGAAGTGTCTTCCCATGTAAGTCCCGTATCGGCCATTCCCTGGGTCCGGAATTTCGTGGACGACAAGCTCCACGCTTTCTCGGAGGGCGGCCGGGTGATCATGGACGGCCGCGACATCGGCACCACCGTCTTCCCCGATGCGCAGCTCAAGGTGTTCATGACGGCCGATGAGAACGTCCGTGCCAAACGCCGCTACGATGAGATGGTGGCCAAAGGTGAAACGCCGGACCTGGCCGATGTGCTCGCCAACCTCAGGGAAAGGGACTATATAGACTCCCACCGGGCGGCCTCCCCGCTCACCCAGCCGGCCGACGCCTTCGTGATGGACAACACCTTCATGACCATGCATGAAGAACTGGTCTGGATCCTGGGCGTGATCCAGGGCAAATTCGGCATCTTTGAAGCCTCCCTGTCATGCTGAACGTGGAGATAGACCCGGGCTCCGGGTTCTGCGGCGGCGTCATCCGGGCCATCACCCGGGCGGAGGAATTCCTGGAGGGAGGCCATACCTTGTATTCGCTGGGCGATATCGTCCACAACGAAGCGGAGCTGGACCGTCTGCAGTCCAGGGGCCTCAGAACCATCAGCGCCTTGTCGGAAGTGCCCGACACGGAGACGGTGCTCATTCGGGCGCACGGAGAGCCTCCGTCCACCTATGAAAGCGCCCGGGAACGCCATCTTTCCCTGATAGACTGCACCTGTCCGGTGGTGCTGCAACTGCAGCGCCGCATCCGGGAAGCCTATCTCCGCCTCCATGCAGACGGAGCGAAGGGCCAGGTGATCATCTTCGGCCGGGTGGGCCATGCGGAAGTGCTCGGCCTGGTCGGTCAGGCCGAAGGCGATGCCTTGGTGGTGGAAAACGCCGGCATGCTGCTGGATGCCATCCGGGCCGGGGAACTGGATTTTTCCCAGCCGATGGAAATCTTCTCACAGACCACCAAGAGTCCGTCGGAATACGACCATATCTGCCAGATGCTGAGAGAAAGGGGCGCTTCCCTTGTCGTCCACAATACCATCTGCGCCCAGGTCGCTTCCCGGCATGAGAAACTGGTCGCCTTTGCCAAGGCGCACCATGTCATCCTCTTTGTGTCCGGGCGCTCCTCCTCCAACGGAAAGGTGCTCAGCGACTTGTGCCGCAGCGTGAATTCCCGCACCTATCTGGTGGGATCGGCCCATGAAATAAACCCCGCCTGGTTCCAGGACGGGGAAAATGTAGGGGTGTGCGGGGCTACGTCCACGCCCAAATGGCTGCTGGAAGAAGTGGCTGCCGCGGTAAAAATTGTTCAGTTCTAGTCGTCCGTATCGCCCATGACGATCACCAGATGGTCGCCATCTTTCAGTTCCATGCTGCCGTGGGGTACCAGGAATCTTTCTTCCCGCTTGACCATTACTACGCGGATGCCGTGCGGCAGATGAAGATCCCGCATGGTGTTGCCGTGGGCAAGGTCGGCTTCCGTGACGGTATGGTCTCTCAGGATTCCCATCTCTTCCGGCAGCTCCATCCCGAAAGTCTCCACTTCCGGCTCTTCCTCATAGCTCAGTTTCAGCAGCTTGGCAGCGGGTGCCAGCGTGAATCCCTGAATGACCAGGGAAAGCAGCGTAATGCAGAAAACCATGTTGAATACGAGGCTGGACCCTTCCAGCCCGTTCACCACCGGATACAGGGCGAACAGGATGGGACCGGCTCCCTTCAATCCGACCCAGGACACGTAGGCTTTGGCTTTGAAAGAGAGGCTCCGGAACGGAAGCAGCGTCAGGAACACGCTTGCGGGACGGGCGATGAAGATCAGGAACAGGCCGATCAGAAGGGCCGGCAGCAGGGTGTTGCCCATCTGGGACGGCCGGGCCAGCAGGCCCAGCATCAGGAACATGAGCAGTTGCATCAGCCAGGACATTCCGTCGAAAAACTTCAGGGTATCTTTCTTCTGCGGCAATTTGATTCTGTTGCCGAGGATGATGGCCGTCACATACAGTGCAAGAAGGCCGTTGCCGAAAAGCAGGGACGCGAGGCCGTTGGCGAAAAAGCCGATGCTCAGGAGGAGGATGGCAAAGAGAGAATTGCCGGGCAAAGTAATCTTGTTCAGCAGCCAGGCCGATCCTCTTCCTACTGCTACGCCTATCCCGAAGCCGATAAGCACTTGCAGCACCAGCAGGATGATGCCGGAAATGGCGAGCGCTCCGTCGGCGATGTCACTGGTCAAATGGGTCTCCAGGGTCCTGACCAGCAGGATGGTGAGCACGTATGCCATCGGGTCGTTGCTGCCGGACTCCAGTTCCAGCAGGGGGGACAGATTCTCCCGAAGGTGCAGCCGCTTGTTGTGCAGCACGGAAAAGACCGTGTTGGAATCCGTGGAGGACATGATGGCCGCCATCAGGATGCAGGAAACGAGCATGGTTCCGGTGTATCCTGCATCTCTACCTGCCAGCATGAAAATGAACAGTCCTGTCAGGAGCATGGTAAGAAATACCCCCAGCGAGGAAAGCAGGATGCCCTGCCGCATGACTGGCTTCGTTTCCTTGAACGATGTCTGTATGCCGCTTGTGAACAGAATCACCGCCATGGCAAAATGGCCGATGGATTCCGACAGCTCATAGTCTTCAAAAGTGACGCCCAGCCCGTCAGCTCCTGCGGCCATTCCCAGCAGCAGGAAAAGCAACAGGGTGGGCGCACCGAAACGTGCTCCCACCTTGGTAATCAGAATGGCGATGAAAACCAGGATGGATGCCAGCAGCAGCAGGTTCTCCGTGCCCAGGTTCACCGAGAAGACGGAAAGGGGAATCATCAGTCTTCTATCTGGAACAGATTCAGGAATCCGGTCATCATGAAGACATTGCGGATCTCGTCATTGATGCCCCGCACAATCACGTTCCCGCCTTTTACCATGGCAGCTTTGCGGAGCGTCAGGAAAATGCGGAGTCCGGAACTGGAAATGTAAGAGAGTTCAGTGCAGTCCAGCACGATGGTTCCGTCTGCGACTTTCTCCAGCGGTTCCAGTTCCTTTCCCACTTCCAGAGAGGCGGGAGTGTCCAGCCGGCCGATGAGTTTGGCGGTGGTTACGTTGTCGTTTTTTGTGATTTTAACTTCCATGGTTATTAAATTTTTTTTGTCATCGACAATATGTTCTTTCCGTTTTCACGCTTGTAGGAGACGTTGTCCATCAGCTTCTTCACCAGGTAGATTCCCAGGCCGCCGATGGGCCGGTCTTGCACGCCCAGTTTCACATCGGCCTCCGGCGCCAGGGTGGGGTCGAAGGGCTTTCCGCTGTCCGAGATGATGAATTCCAGGGAGTCTTTCCGGATAATGGCTTCAATGTCCACCAGGCCGTCCGAACCCTTGGGGTAAGCGTACATGATCACGTTGGTTACGGCTTCTTCCAAAGCGAGGTTCAAGCCCATGGCAAGGCTCTGGTCCAGCGATTTTTCTTCGGCGATAGCCTCGATGAATTCCGCGAGCTGCGGGATCTGCTGGATGTCGTTGCGCAGCATCAGGTGTCTTTCGGATTTGTCCGGCATAGCGTCGTTGAGGTAATGGATAAAAAGCAGGGTAAGGTCGTCACTCTGGGGAGCGTTGCCTACGAACTGGGCAACGGCTTCTTTCATGGCTTCCAGCTGGTCGTGGGCAGAACGTCGGCTCTGGAGGACCGCTTCCGCACGTTCTTCCGAGAACAATTCGTGGTTTTCATTTTCGGCCTCCGTGAGACCGTCGGTGTAGAGGAACAGGGCGTCGTCATATTTCAGGTCGGTTTCCTGCTCTGCAAAAGGGATGCCAGGCATGACGCCGAGGGGCAGGTTGGCATTGACGGGCAGCCTGCCGATATGGTCCGTAAAGATGAACGGAGCGTTATGACCGGCGTTGCAATAGCGGAGATGGCCGTTTGTAAGGTCCAGGATGCCGCAGAAGAATGTGACGAACATATTGCTTTCGTTCATCTCGGCCATGGAGTCGTTCATGCTGCTGACAATGCGCTGCGGGCTGTTCTCATGGGCGCTGGCGGTGCGGAACAGGCTCCGGGTCACGGCCATCACCAGGGAGGCGGGCACGCCCTTTCCGCTCACGTCGCCGATGCAGAAGCACAGTTTTTCGTCCCGGATGTAGAAATCGTAAAGGTCTCCGCCCACTTCCTTGGCCGGGACGATGGCGGCGTCCATGTCAATGTCCTTCCTCTCCGGGAAAGGCGGGAAAATCTTGGGAATCATGGACATCTGGATGCCGCTGGCGATCTGCAGCTCGCTCTCCATTTTCTTCTTGCGCTCGTCCAGGCTCTGGAATTTGAGCATGTTCTTGATGGTGGCGCGGATGATGAGGACGAGCATGAGAAGACCCAGCAGCTGCAGCAGTGTCACCAGGCCTCCGATCCGCCGGATGTTCCCGAAAATTTCCTTGTCGGGAATCACGATGGACATGGACCATCCGGTCCGTTCTACGGGGGCGAAATAGACGTAACTGGTGGCACCTTCGTACCGGACCTGCATGTTGCCGGACTCTCCGGAAAGCATGGAACGGGACAGTCCGTTGAAAGTGGCCGTGTCGCCCATGGTGGCGGCCACCTCCTGGATGGACTTCTTCATCACCAGGGTCTCGGCCGGACATACCATGAATTGTCCCGAACGGCTTACCAGCATGCTGAAAGCGTTGGGGTACACTTTTACGTTCCCGACCAGGTCCGTGAGCCAGTCGAGGGAGAGGTCGGCCGTGAGGATGGCGGCAATCTGGCCGTCCTTTCCCTGGACGGGAAGCGAATAGGTGGTCATGAGCACTTCTCCGCCACCCTCGTCCATATAGGGCTCCGACCAGTATCCCGTGCCCAGTTCCAGCGGCTTGACAAACCATTCCTGGTGCTGATAATCATATTCTTCCGTGGCCAGGGACGTGTTCTTTATGGTTCCGTCCGGGCCCTGGAAGGAGTAGGGGGCGTAGAGGGGACGTGATTTGTCGTAACCCGGAACCAGCGCCAGGGTGGAGCCGGTGACGACCGGATTGTTCTTCACGATCAGGGCGGGGATGTTTGCCAGGCTGTCCGGTGTGCCTGCCAGGCAGTATTCCGCAATTAGCTGATTGTTCCGGACGGCGGCTTCGGCCTGGTTGATAACGTCCAAAATCTTGTTCCGGGTCGCTTCCAGCTGGCTTTCGGCCCGCAGGGAGGCTTCTTCCTTGAGCCCCTTCTGCGAGAAGTAATACTGGATGAGGCCGGTTGCCTCCAGGGTTATGGCGGCTACGATAATGAGCAGGAGACCTACCCGGGCCCCCTGGCGGACGGCTATGTTGTTAAAATAATCTTTTATTTTCATAAGATGGAAGTGAGGGCTGCCCGGAATTCCGGCATGGGACGTTTGGTGTCCCGTTCGATAATCAGGGTCTTCAGTCCGGCATAAGGGAGGATCAGCTGGTCAATTTCATCCAGGGGAAGGTCCTCCCCGAAATAGGCCGGAGCGAAATGCTCCCAGAACTGCCTGGAAAGGGATTTGGGCATGTGGAAGGCATCCTGGATGAATTCTTCCGAGCTGATGCAGCAGCATACATATACCATCCCGGTGTCGAACAGGGAGTAGCCGTGGCAGAAATCTCCCAGGTCGATGAAATAGCGTTTCCCGCCCGCGAAAATGGCGTTTCCGAACTGGAGGTCTCCGTGGATGGCCGTGTCCGTGTCGGGAGCGTCGGCGATGAACTTGCCCAGTTTGTCCTTCTCGGCCTTGGTAAAGAAAGGATTTTCTTCCAGCAGCCGGAAATAGCGGTCTTTTACCGATTCGAAAACCCGGATATCCACATGCGTATTGTGCAGGTCCCGGCACATCTGCGCGAATTCCCGGGCATATTGCCGCACGTTTTCCGGGTGGTCTCCGGTGGCCCGGGCATAGGAGGTCTTTCCTGTGATGCGGTGGAACCGGATGCCGTACCTTCCGTCTTCCGTCACCACATAATCGCCGGGCTCAGGAGAAGGAATACCGGCGTCAAAGACTTTCCGGGCCAGCATCATCTCGTCCAGGGGCTGCCGGATTTTCCCGGGGAAATAGAGTTTGAGCATGACCGAAGGGTCGGTCTTGTGGTTGTAGCTCTCTCCGTTGGCTCCTCCTCCGGAGAGGACATAGTCGTCGAGGGAAATCTTAATGGCTTCCATGGCAGAATACTTGGTTGATGAGTTGTTCGAATTCTTGGAAGGCGAAGGTGTCTTCCAGTTCCCGCAGGGAATCGGCCAGGCCCCTGTAGTGCCACTCGTGTTTTTTGGGGTCTTTGGCGTGGAAGATGTTCCAGAGCGCATCGCCTTTCATGGCATAATCCCTGGCAATGGCGCGCATGTTGGAGAGTTTGTCGCCCAGGGCCACCATCTTGGCTTCGTAAGGCGCCGCCGCCAGCCGGTCGATGGCAGCCTGCTTGCGGCTGTGCCAGCTGTCCTCCTCGCTCACCCCTTCCGTGAATTTGTCGCTTTCGGCTTCCACCAGGGCGGCAATCCGGTCGCCGAATTCCGCGCGGAGGTCATCCACGGTGACAGAGGTGTCTTCCACGGTGTCGTGCAGGGCCGCCGCCGCCAGCAGTTCCTGGTCGGAGGTCATGGTGGCTACGATCTCCATCGCTTCCATGGGGTGCACGATATAGGGAAATCCCTTTCCGCGGCGTTCGGTGCCGGCATGGGCCCTGACCGCAAATACGATGGCGCGGTCGAGCAAAGTTGTGTCGAGGGGGTTGTTGGCCATAGGTTTATTGGTTCATAAAGGGAAGGTCTGCGGCCTGGTCCACCAGGAAATCGGCCAGGGAGGCGTTGCTTTCGGACGGGCCGTTGAGGGTGTCGAACATGAGGCGGAGGCCCACCTTGCCGGCACCGCTCTTGAGAATATAGGCAATACAGATATTCTGCGGGCCGATGGAAGAGGACAGGATGTCCAGGTCCGTGAGGCCGATCTGGTAGCAGGCAATCTGGTAGGCACCTTCGGAATATTGCTTGATGAGGCCGGCCACGTCGCCCAGCGTGTTGCACCGGAGCATCTTGAATACGCTCAGGTACGGCATCAGGGGGACTTCCTGGATTTCGGCCTGGTTCACCGCGGCGATCCGGCGGTTCAAAGCGTCGAAGGGCTGCAGGTCCAGGTAGCTGCGGAAGGTGTCGCCGTCCAGGGGGACGTCGTCCAGGTTGCCGGAGGCCACGAGGGCTTTTACCCTGCGGCGATAGTCGGTGATCTCGGTGCGGATCCGGCTGAATTCGTCGTCGATCAGTTCCAGCATGCCGGCCAGGCGGCTCATCGAGCGCATGTAGGTCTTGGGAATTTCCACGCCCGACTTGTAGCCGGTGTCATGGCTCATGTTGGCCCAGGCATGCTGCAGCACGGTGCGGATCTGGATTTCGAACCGGTAGGGATATTTTGCCAGCGAGCAGATGTAGTGCAGGGAAAGATATCCGAAACTGTCTATTTCGTGCAGTTTCCGCTTGTCCACGGTATTCTCCCAGTCCACCGTGAAGTGCTTCTCCACTGCCGATGCCACTTTGTCCACGTCGTCGGTGTAAAAGGTGATGACGCGGAGGCCCAGGATGTCGGTTATATCGGCCAGGGACTTGTATTTGTTTCCTTTCAGCTCCAGTTTCCCGGCCAGGGAATCTTCCGCCTTGATGCGGGATTCCAGGGAGGCGACCAGCAGGGAGGCGTCTGCAAAGGTGTTTTTGAGCGTCTGTTTCACCTCTGTCTCCATTTCCCGGAACAGGGGCAGATGATCCCGGTATTCCCGGAGGATGGATTCACAGTGAGCATCCAGATGTCGTTCAGCGGCCATGTTTTGTTCTTTATTATAACTTGAACTTGCAAATATAATAAAAATTTTTTTACCCTTTAGGGTACCGGACCGTGAAGCAGGCTCCGCCCAGGGTGAACGAGCGGGAGTAGGAGATGGTTCCGCCGCAATGCTCCACAATTCTCCGGCAGATGGCCAGGCCCAGACCGCTGCCGCTGGTCTTGGTGGTGAAGTCCGGCGTGAAAATCTTGTCCTGGTTCTGCTCCTCCACTCCGGGGCCGTTGTCTTCCACCACGATGTCGTAGAACCCTTCTTCCGCCGAGTTGCGCAGGGCGATCAGGATGCGTTTTTCGCCCGGGTTTCCGTCTACCGCCTGGATGGCGTTGGTGATCAGGTTCACCACCACGCGGGTGAGCTGCGGCCGCTGTGCCGTGACCATGGCCCCTTCCAGGCCGTAATAGTCCAGGCGTACATCGTCCCGGGAATCGAACAGGTCCACTTCCTGCCTTACCAGCGAATCCAGGTCCAGCGGCTCCATCTTCTGGTCGTACATCTTGGCGAAGGTGGAGAACTGGTCGGCCGAATCGGCCAGCAGGTCTACGTGGAATAGGACGGTGGAAGCCACCTCGTCGAAGCGCTCCTGCCAGGCGGGATTGCCGGACGATTTCATGCGGATAAGCATCTGCAGCTGCAGTTTGATGGGGGTGAGCGGGTTCTTCAGGTCGTGCGCCACGCGGCGGGCCATGTCGGTCCAGGCTTTGTCCCTTTCCACCTGGGTAAGCCGGCGGGTCGATTCTCCCAGATCCTGCACCATGCGGTTGTAGGCGTTCACGAGGCCGGTGAGTTCGTCGTCCTGGTCATAGACGATGGGCTCCAGGTGGTCGATGTCGGTGACGGTCATCTTCCGGCTCATTTCCCGCAGCGGGTGGAACATGCGGCCGATCACTTCGTAGGTAATCAGGCGTGAGAGCATCAGCAGCAGCAGGAAGAGGGTAAGGATGGTGGCGATGTGCGAGATGGACTCCGATTCCAGGTCCGTGGTGATGTCCGTGAAGGGAGATGAGACGATGGCCACCATTTCGCCGGCGCTGTTGAAGACGGGAGCGTAGAGGGCATAGTAACTGCGCCGGTTGGCCCTCTCCCGGTGCATGTAGAACCGCTTGTGCAGATACACGATGTTGTAGTAGGCGTCATCGTCCAGGCGGTGGCCCAGGATCATGCGGTCGTACACTTCCGGCGTGGTACTCAGGGCCATGCGGCCTTCCGGGTCGAAGAGGGTGATGTCGCTCCGGAGGTTGTTCCCGACCCCTTCCACGGCGTCCAGCACGCCGGCCGTGCGGATGTCCTCGGCCTCCACCTGCCGCAGGTGTTCCTGCAGCATGGCCTGCAGCGTATTGATGCGGGAGGTCATGATGCTCTGCATGTCGGCATCGTTCCGTTTATAGACAAACCAGACGCTGAAGACGGCCATCGCGATGAGCGTGAGGGTGAGGGAGATATAGATGACCAGGCTGATGCGGGTCTGGTAATAGCGCCGGTCTCCTGTGGTGCGGCGCCGCCAGGTGAGGAGCGTGATGGCGAAAAAGGCCAGGATGGCCAGCAGGAAGCCTTCCACCACGTAGTCGGTAATCCGGATGGACGGCCGGGAAAGGATCACCACTTCCCCTTCCGACACGCTGTGGACGAAGTGGCACCACCCGTCCATGTCGACATGGGATCCGCTGAGGCTTTCCGTCTTGCGCTTGAGATCGCCGGAGAAAAGGGTGGGATAGGGATAGGCGCCCTTGTACTGGACCAGGCGTTCATCCACGTATTTGGCCGATGAATAGGCGGGTGGCAGCGTGATGCGGCCGGGATCCGAAATGCCCAGCAGGCTCAGATAACCCCTGTCTTCCCGGTTGTGCTTGGACTCCACCATGATCAGCAGGGTGGAAGATCCGAAATTGGGTACGTAATAGGAGAACAGGCCGGTGTAGGAGACCCGCCCGCTGCCGAGGCTGCTGTAGAAGAAGTGGGAATTGTCCGACAGGCGTACTCCGCCGCGGATGCGGTCGGTGAACAGCTGGTCGGCCGCCAGGCGGTTCACCGCCGGCACCACAGAGATGTCGTAATCCTGGGCGATCCGGCCCATGTAGGCGCTCACCAGCCTGCCCCTGATAAGGTCCGTACTGTTTTCCAGCACGGAGAGCACGCCCACCATCTGGTCTTCCGCGATGGCGTTTTCCACCGAACGCAATTGGATTTCCAGGGCGATGTCGCGGTCCATGGCCAGGCGGTTGGCCCAGACATCGACCCTCAGCTGCTCTTTCCGGAGGCCCAGGGTGGAGGATGCGGTGACGAAGTAGATGCCCGTGACGGCGGCGTACAGCACGCGGCTCCGGCCGGAGAACATGTTGTAGCGGAAACCGGCGAGGGACCGCATCAGCGGAGATGCCATCTGCAGGAGCAGCGGGACGGTCAGGGAAAGGAACAGGAAGGAAGCATACACGATACCCGTGTACAGGTCTATCTGGTTCACCTTGTAAAGTTCCAGGCAGATGTCGGAATTGATGCCGATGCTCCGGAAGGTGAAATGCAGGTAAAGGACGATGGCCGCTACCGAAAGGAATGCCAGGACAGCCGCCACCGCCTGCCATCCGCGGCTGCGCCGGCTGACGGACCGGAGCAGTTTCCAACGGACAAAATACAGGTCCAGGACCAGCAGGGTGAGGAACAGGTTCACGATGACTACGGCTCCCAGTGAGTACAGGAACTGGCCGTCTGCGTACAGCAGGGGAGAGAACAGCTGAGACTCCTGGGCCAGGTGCTGTCCATAGAAAAACATCCATCCGAGCACGCCCAGCTGCACCAGAACGGTGAATCCGAGGAACGGGAAAGCAGGGAACAGCGAAAGCAGGATGGTGAGGCCGGTCAGCAGCAGCCCGATGGCCAGCCATAGAAGGACGGAATGGGGCAGGGCCGGTTCCGAGATGGTTTCTGCCGTGAGTTTGAACAGGGGATGCCCGTCCATCAGCACCGGACTGCCCACACTGCTCTCCAGCGGCTGGATAGAATACTGGCTGTTGGCGAGAAGGTGGGTGTTGACTCCGTAAATCGACCCTTCCTGCAGCTCGTTCACGATTTCCAGACCCGCAATGACCGTCATGTCATTTTCCCGGGCCGATTTTACCAGATACCACTTGGGCCCCAGGTTGATGTAAGTCAGGTAGTCGGTGACTTCTTCCAGGGGGGAGGTGGAATCGCCACGGGTGTCCCCCAGCCGCTGCACCAGTGTGCGCTGCCGGATGTCGTCGCTGCGGATGGGGAATTGGTTGGCCCAGCTTTGCAGGGAATCGTTGACATACCTGTAAACGACCATGTCTTCCGGCAGGCCCTTCAGCTGCATCCATTCTTCCGGGTTGCCTTCCAGGGCCTCCCGGATATAGCCGTCCAGCGTCTGCATCCGCTTCTCCACGCGGAGCCCCAGGTCTGTGGCGGCCACGGCCGTGTCGCTCTTGCCGATTCCCATGAAGAGGGAAACGAAGAAAAGCACGGCGGAACTCACCACCAGGACGGAGGCGGCCACCAGCCATATGCGCCTGTGCTTCTTACTCATGATGGTACGGTTCGCCGTTGAGGATGGTGAATGCCCGGTACAGCTGTTCGGCGAAGATGGTGCGGACCATCTGGTGGGAGAAGGTCATCTGCGAAAGGGAGACCAGGCTGTTGGCCCTTTCGTATACGGCGGGGGAGAACCCGTAGGCCCCTCCGATGACAAAGACGAGGTTCTTGGCGCCCTGGTTCAGCTGTTTCCGGATCCACTGGGCGAAATCGGCCGAACGGTACTGGGTGCCTTTTTCGTCCAGCAGGACCAGGATGTCTCCCGGCGCGGTCTGTTTCAGGATGAGTTCTCCCTCCTTTTCCTTGATCTGCGCCTGGGAAAAGGCCGATACTTTTTTCAGTTCCGGAATCTCGGTCACCGTGAAGGGGACATAGTGTTTCAGCCTGGACGTATAAAGGTCCAGGCCCTCTTTGACCCATTTGACATCGGTCTTCCCTACTGTGACGAGCGAGAGGTTCATCTCTGATTCCGGTTCATTCCCACAAATGTAAACATTTTGTGGCGAAATTGAAAGGGCGGGTATTTTTGTTCACGGCGCGAAATTTGCAAGAAAAATGCTCGGATGAAAAAAGTTTTGAGCATATTGCTGGTTCTTGCCTCCCTGCTCCTCTGTGAGAAGCGGGCGCAGGCGCAGAACATAGACGGAGAATTCGCCGTGTTCTCTTCCATTACCCGCTACCTGTCCAACGGAGACGCCTCCTCCCTCTCCAGCTGGTTCGCAGACAATCTGGACGTCACCGTCATCTCATCGTCCAGAAACTGTTCCAAGAAACAGGCCCGTGAAATCCTCCGCAATTTCTTCAATGCCAACACGCCCCGCTCGTTCGAGGTAACGCACAAAGCTTCCGAATCCAACAAGAAATATCTCATCGGCCAGCTCAATGCCGGCGGCGAACTGTTCCAGGTCACCATCTACGCCACGGCCGCCAACGGAGAAACCTACAAAATCCAGCAACTGAACATTTCGCGCCAGACGGCGGTCTACTAGTCCCGTCCTTTCCCTTCTTGTCCTGCTCCTGGACACCCCATACCCATCCTTCAGAGCATCAGGCGGCCATTTTTTTGGCGCTAGCGGGAACAGACTCCGCCATTGGCTGCGCTATCATAGGCTTATCGGGAGCTTGTACATGATCGTATTTTTGATGTCTCCAAACACTGCTTCCGGTTCAATAGGGCGCATACTCCTGTGATATAGGCCTTCCTCGCTGGTAAGCCGTTCTTTGGCCTTTGCCCGGTATTCATCGGCTTTGTGATTGCCCCCAAACCATATGATTGCCACCGGGTGCACTGCATGTTGCTGATTATAAGTTGGTTGCGAAAAGGCTGATGGCAAAGGTGTACCCAGAACTGTATGATTGCCACCGGGTGCACTGCATGTTGCTGATTATAAGCTGGTTGCGAAAAGGCCGATGGCAA
>ERZ842401.2660-NODE-2660-length-23552-cov-15.268460_pt1 | contig 23552 bp, 25 predicted proteins | sample MGYA00521270_ERZ842401 | MGnify/ENA primary metagenome ERZ842401 (study PRJEB31892, sample SAMEA3878208) | bioreactor metagenome | biome: Moose rumen | place: Sweden | collected 2011-10 | study: EMG produced TPA metagenomics assembly of the PRJEB12797 data set...
CTGGAAAGAGTGACGACATAAATTGCGCGATTGGGTACGGCGTGAAATACTGACCGAACGCTTCCTTATGACTTAGGGAAGTTTCAACAGCATAAGACATTCGCTCTTTTTCCAATGTTTCCGCAAGGGCAATCATAAAACCAAATATATCATACTTTTCTATGCCTTTCAAGCATATTATACCATAGAAACAAAGTATTTGCTATCCTCTTTCCGCTCCGCTATCATAAAGACATGCCGAAAGGCAAAATCACTTTCAGAATAAGGAGATTTCATTATGGCGAATGATACGGGCATCACGCTTCCGAAAATCGCGCTCGGCGCATGGGCGTGGGGCAATGACGGCACTTTCGGCGGGGAGACCACGGCGGAAACGCTCCGCCCCATTTTTGACGCGGCCATGAAGAGCGGTCTGAACCTGTGGGACACCGCCTTTGCCTACGGAATGGGAACGAGCGAGAAAGTGCTCGCGGGATTCCTCAAAGGCCAGCCGCGCGATTCGTTCCTCGTGTCCGACAAATTCACGCCGCAGTGCGTTTCGGAAAAGTCCCCGGCGGCGTTCAAGGGCATGGTTGAGATGCAGCTCTCCCTGATGGGCCTCGACCGCTTTGACATCTACTGGATTCACAATGTGGTGGACGCTCCGTTCTGGATAGAGGAACTTGCGAAGTATTTTGAGGGCAAGGAGAACGCCCCGCTCATCGGCGTGTCGAACCACAACCTTGCGGAAATCAGGCAGGCGGACAAAATCCTCAAAAAGCACGGACTCAGGCTTTCCGCCGTGCAGAACCATTACAGCCTCATCAACCGCTCGTCGGAACGCTCAGGCATCCTCGGCTGGTGCAAGGAAAACGGCGTGACCTTCTTCTCGTACATGGTGCTGGAGCAGGGCGCGCTTTCGGGCAGGTACGACACCGCCCACCCGATGCCCGCAGGAAGCGCACGCGCGGACACCTACAATCCCGTGCTTGACAAGCTGGAAGTCCTGAACGCGAAACTGAGGGGCATCGCGGAAAAGCACGGCGTGGAGGCGGCGCAGATTCCCGTCGCATGGGCAATCGCAAAGGGAACGCTCCCGATTGTCGGCGTGACGAAGACAAAGCATGTGGACGATGCGGCAAAGGCGGCGGCGGTCTCGCTCACGGCGGAAGAAATCGCGGAGCTTGAAGAGACGGCTGAAAGGCTGAACATCAACGCAATCAGATTCTGGGAAAAGGAGATGCGATAAAAAAATACTTCCGTGCATTTTTTTATCGCCAAGTTGCGCTGCAACCTGTATATGCGCCATCCGTGGCGCACCGCTAACGCGGAGTTTAAGGAGATGAAATAATGAAGAAGAACATCGGTGCAACACTGGCATTGTATCCCGCGCCCGTCATCGTGGTGGGCGCTATGGTGGCGGGGAAGCCCACATGGACGCTCGCGGCTCACGCGGGGACGGTGGCGCACTCGCACCTGATGGTGTCGCTCGTAAAGGCGCATTACATCAACAAGGGAATCCGCGAGACAAAGCGGCTGTCGGTGAATGTGGTGGACGAAAGCTGGCTTTCCGAAGCCGACCGCATGGGAACGACGAGCGGAAACAAGACCGACAAGTCGGAGGCGTTCGCCTACACGCCCGGCGAAAACGGCGCGCCGCTCATCGACAAGGCGAAGGTCTCGATTGAATGTGAGGTTGACGGAAACTACGAGCTGGACAACTTCGACAACTTCATCTGCAAAATCCTTGCGACCTACGCCGACGAGGGCATATTGACCGAGGCGGGAAAAATCAGCTACCACACATTCAAGCCCGTGCTGTTCGAGTTCCCCACCTACGAATATTTCGTGACCGGCGGCAAGGTCGGCGACTGCGGGAAGATGAACAAGTAAACGAGAATGCGCCCCTCTGCGGGGGCAACGCCCCCTCAATTGATTCAGAAAAACACATATTTTTCCGAAAAATAAATCAGAGGTGGCTTTTTATGACAAGACGATTCAATATTCATGGCGATAATATTGTAGAATGTGAACGAGCATTCAGACTTTGCAGAAAAGCCCTGAATATTGAGCATACCGAAATCAACAAAACCGCAAGCGTATTCTGCCCGTCATTCACCGCTTCCAATTCAGAAAACACCTTTGAATTCACTTTCTTTCCCGGTTACGGTCGATGGAATTCCAACATTCTCCGCCTCATACAAAACACGCAGAAATCGCTCCGAGAAGCACCCGATGTCTTGATAACGGAAGTCGAGAACGGCAAGGAAACGCCGCTTGTCGCAATCGAATACTGCGGCGCATTGGCGGCGGGCAATCAAGCGTGGCAGAGAAGCGGGCGAGGATATTCTGCGGGAATGAGCAAAATTCCGTACCTGTATGTCGCGGAAATCGGCGGATTTGAACTAGACACGAACACCCGCGAGCGCAAAGCGGCTCGGCTTCCGAATGCCGTCGTTCCGTTCAGTTATCTGACCTACTCGCACGAAAATTCGCCCGTCCTTCCGATTTACGAGCGGAGCGCGGGAACTGACGATTTGACAAAAGACATCTACAAGAATGTATTTGCCGAAAATGAGCTTGCGAGTTGAAAATTCTCAAAATCTGTGCTATATTCCCTTATAGGAGATTTTATGGAAGTAAACAAAATATTCAATGGTGATTCCGTAGAATTAGTCAAACACTTTGATGATAATACCTTCCATCTCATTTTGAGCGATATTCCCTATGGAATCAGCTACGACAGTTGGGATGTGCTTCATAGCAACACGAATTCGGCTCTTTTGGGAACAAGCCCAGCGCAGGAAAAGGCGGGCGGCATTTTTAAGTCGCGTGGAAAGCCGCTTAACGGCTGGTCAGAAGCCGACAAGCAGATTTCAAAAGAATATTATGATTGGTGTCTTTCTTGGGCAGGGGAATGGCTTAGAATTGCAAAGCCCGGTGCATCGGTTTTCATTTTTGCGGGCAGACGAATGGCGCATCGCTGTATCTGTGCGCTCGAAGACAGTGGTTTTATATTCAAGGACATGATAGCGTGGAAAAAAGATTCCGCCCCCCACCGTGCACAGCGGGTCGGCATTGTGTATGAGAGGCGCGGAGACACAAAAAATGCGGAAAAATGGGAAGGCTGGCGGCTGGGCAATCTCCGCCCCGTGTTTGAGCCTGTCCTTTGGTTCATGAAACCGTACAAAATAGGCGGCACATTGGCAGACAATATCAGGGATTACGGTGTTGGCGCGTTCAACGATACTGCTTGGAAAAAGTATGTCTCCGACTCATCGAATACAATTCACATTCATTCAGAAAAAACAGACCATGGGCTTCACCCAACACAAAAACCCATTGCCCTTCTTGAAGCATTGATTGAACTTACGACGCAGGAAAATCAGATTGTCCTCGACCCGTTCTGCGGCAGCGGCTCAACTTTGGTAGCTGCAAAGCATCTAAACCGCCAGTTTGTTGGAATCGAAAAGAACAAAGAGTTCTTTGAAGTCGCACAGAAGCGAGTAACAGGTTTTGTATCAACTGAAATTTCTGAAACGAACATCTATTCAGAACTTGACTTGTTTGGCGAAAGATTGCGGGCATAACAGATGGACTATTTCTTTTTCGTAAAAAACTTTGTCGATGAAGCGGCTGATAATGCAAGGATTGCAGGAAAGACAATCGACACTGATACCGTCGCAAAAGAGTTTCAGCGTACATTGAAAAATGCTTTTACCGATGCACAGTTTTCCGTTCTGCTTATGACAACGGGCTTCATCCCAGATTTGTATGCAAATGATTCTTCGGAGGAAACGCTTTATTCAAAATTGGTGGAAGTTCTTGTGTGCGAATGGGCGGACAGGATGGGCTTTTCGGGCGAGTATGTCAAACAAAAGGCAAGTTTTGAAGATGTTACCATACGGCTGGAATCTTCCGTCATCGTCTGCGATGCAAAATCGTTCAGGCTTGGAAGGAGTCAGGCAGCCCCGAATGTGAAGGACTTCCTAAAGTTAGAAGACATTCGCAAGTGGCTTGCCCGACACCCAAACAAATTGGGTGGACTGGTAGCGTATCCAGACACGCACGAGTGGGCAACTTCAAGCGATGCATACCAATATTGCAGCACGAAAGACGCACCAACGGTTATGCTTCCTTATAAATACCTTGCTCTTCTGCTGAATTTCAAAGAGGACTATGATACCTCAAACCTGAGAAAGCTTTGGGATTATGAACGAATTTTTCCCGAACCGCTCAAAAAGACAATGGCGGGCGGAAACAAAAAACAGTATTGGGAAGCTATAAATAGAGAAATTGTATCAATCACAAGAATTCGTCCAAAAGATTTTGAGGATTTTCTTTATTGCGCAGATATGAAAATCAATGAATGTGTCAAAGCGAATCTTCAGCTTTTGATTGACAAGCGGAATGAACTTGTAAAAACAATACGGCAAGAAGTGGATTCTCTCGATGCTGCTCAATTACGCGAAAGCCTTTCCGAATTCCGCATAAAGTCAGAAACCAAAATCATCGACAGCCTTATTGGAAGAATTCAGGAATTCAGATTGTAGAACTAAAAGTTGACATACAGCGATTCCGTCACTTCCTCTTTCTTTGCGTTCAGAATCTTGCTCACGGCTGAGTTTCCGTTTGAGAGCGACAACTTGCGCTTGTACAGTTCCTTTGGCATATCAGAAAAATAGCTTGTACCTGCCCGTGAGCCGTCAAAGGATAAAGCCCAAGAAATGTTTTTTGAGTTCAGTTTGTCGAGTTCGGCAAAGAAATGCTGCAAGTCCAAGTCCTTGATGTAGCGGTTGTGGCTGTCGGCGTATGGCGGGTCAAAATACACAAAATCGCCTTCTTTTGCCTGTGAGAGCGTTCCCTCGTAGCTCTGGCATTCAAAGTCAACGCCTTTGATTCTTTCGTGCCAAATCCGCACATTCTTCGCGAACATTTCGGGCTTCATTCCCTGCCGTGAAAGATGGAACGAGTTGTTGAACTCGCCCGCGCCGTTGAAGCGGACAATTCCGTTCACGCAAGTCCGCATGATGAAGTTCAAGTCGAGCGGATTGTGGGTCTTGTTGAATCGCGCTCGGCAATCATAAAAAACTTTCGGAAGTCCGTCAGCATTTTTTATGTGGTTTAATTGAAGTTCCTTGTATTCGACATTGAGCGCGTTCCACTTTTCCGTGTAGTCTAAAATCACTTCTTCGGGGTTTGATTGAATCAATTTCCAAAGCGCAATCAGCGGCTCGTAGATGTCGGAAGCGACCGCCCCCTTGTGCGCGAACAGAAAAAGCAACGCACCGCCGCCCAAAAACGGCTCAAAGTAGCGGTTGTACGATTTTGCCTCGCGAGCGATGAGCGGGGCTTGCTTCCGTTTGCTCCCCGTCCACTTTATGAGCGAAGGAATTGTTTTGTCATTCGCTGGCATACACATTTTTACGCTCCTTCGCTTTCAGAAAAAAGCGGCAAACTGTCATCGCAATGCCGCAACCGCTCGTTTGCAATCGTGATGTACTCATCTTCAAGCTCAAAACCCACATAGTGCAATCCGCTCATCTTTGCGGCTACGCAATCCGTTCCGCTGCCGACAAACGGAACAAGAACCGTGCCGCCTTGCTTTGCGGAAATGTCGAGCATACGCTTTATAAGTCTGACAGGCTTTTGCGTTGGGTGCTTTCCGTACGCAAGTTCCTCTTTTGCCTTGTTGTTCGGCACATCCCACACGGTGCGCATCTGCTTTCCCGCTTGCTTTAGATTGTCCTCTGGAAACGAAAGCGACTTTGATTTTTCATAATCAAAATAATACTCCCGCTTTTTCGCCGTTCCCGTATGCCCCCACAAAATCGTCTCGTGGCTTGCCGTGAGCCGTCGCCCAGACAGGTTCGGAAAACTGTTGCGCTTGTACCAGACGATTTCGTTGATGATTTCGATGCCCTGCAACTGCAAGATGAAGTTTATGATGCCGATGTTGTGGTAAGTTCCGTGAATCCAAAAAGAGCCAGTCGGCTTCACAAGCCGCTTGACTTCGCCAATCCACGCCGAACAGAAATTGAAGTATTCGATGAGTGGCATATTGTCCCAGTTTTCCATGACCTTAGACCAGTTCCCGCCAAAGCCAGCGAGTTTTTCCGAGTTGTCCCACGACCAGTTCCCGCCCGAACTGAGGTTGTACGGCGGGTCAACAATCGCGACATCAAATGAGTTTGGGGGAAGCTTTTTCATTTCTTCAATGCAATCGCCGTGAATGATTGTGTCAATGGGGAGAGGATTTTCTAATTCAAGTTCAAGACAATCAGCCATTGTTACCGCCTTTCTGCAACTGCGCAAGGAACTTGTCGAGTTCGTCCTGGTCGTACATTCTGTATCCGTTGATTGGGTTTCTGACGGCTTTGAGTTTTCCGCTTTTGTCCCAATTTCTGAGCGTGAGAGGTGTAACGCCGATGTATTCAGCGGCTTGTGCGATTGTCATAAGATTCTGTAAATTCTTCATAAAGATTGATAAACCTTAATAAAGAATACTGTTTTGATGGCATAATGTCAAGAGAATGGGAAAGTACACCGTATCATTTCGTGCTTTTAGGCAACTTTCGCAAAATACAAAATGTATCGCCCCGATTCCGCCGATTTCCCGCAAAATACATCGTGTATCTCCCTGTTTTCGCATGAATCGGGCGAAGTACATGGTGTATTTCTTTCACCTGCCCGTTTTGGGCAAAATACATCATGTATCGCTTCCACCTCACGCAAATCTTCAAAATACACGATGTACTTTCTGGAATCCGTCAAAATCAAGATACATCGTATATTTTTCTTGCCGATATGTAATTTCTTCCATATATTTAAAGTATCTTCATAAAGTTTCAAAGAATGGAGGCAAAGTTTATGAAAAAGATTAGGGTAAATTGCCGTGTTACCGAACTCGACACGGTTTCTGATGTCCTTGTCCGCCTGTACAAGGCGGATTCTGGAGTTGCGGACGACGACTATTTGAAGGGCGTGATGAGCGAGGTCGGCGAGTATTCCGACAAAATCACCTCGGCGATAAAGAGCGACAAGACGGCTTCCACGCTCGACACGGCGGACGCGCGGCGCGACGAGGTTATCCGCTCGCTCGGCACTTTGCTCAACGGCTATGCGGTCATTCCCGTGGCGGACAAAAAGGCGGCGGCGGAGAAACTGCTCGCGACTTTCAACAAGTACAAGGGAATCACGGGCGAGAGCTACGCGAACGAGTCGTCGCTTGTGGAGAGCATGATTGAAGATTTTGCGGCGGATTCGCTCGCGGACTCAATCAAGGCACTGGAGGGCGTTTCGTCATACCTCGCGGACTTGCGCACGGCGCAGGACGACTTTAACAAGGCGAACGATGAGTACACGGCGGCGAGCGCGAGCAAGGGCGAATCGGCGACATCGCTCAAAAAGCCGCTCCTTGCCGCAATCAACGACAAGCTCGTGCCGTATTTGACGGCGATGAACCTTGCGAACAAGGCGGTCTACGGCGACTTCGCCACGAAAGCGGAGGCGGAGATTGAGAAGGTGAACGCGAGCGTGGCGAAGCGGACAAAGAGTTCTGCCACGGCGGAAGCGATGTAAAATAACGATGAATACGGAGGATTCTATGGATTTTTTGGAACTGACGAAGGCACGGTTTTCGGTGAGGAAGTTTTCCGACAAGCCGCTTGAACAGGAGAAGCTCGACAGGATTTTGGAGGCTGGCAATGTCGCTCCCACGGCGGCGAACCTTCAGCCGCAAAAAATCTATGTGCTTCAAAGCAAGGACGCGCTCGAAAAAGTCCGCACCATTTGCCCTTGCACCTACGGCGCGAACACGGTCTTGCTTTTCGCCTACGATGAGAACGCAGACTGGAAGAACCCTAAGCAGGCAGGAATCCATTCGGGCGAACAGGATGTGAGCATTGTCGCCACGCACATCATGCTTGCTGCGTGGGAAGCGGGAGTCGGCTCGTGCTGGGTAAATATGTTCGCGAACAGCGAGCTTGAAAAGGCGTTCGCCCTGCCCGCAAACGAGCGAGCGGTTCTGCTCATGCCGCTCGGCTACGCCGCAGACGATGCAAAGCCCGCCACCAAGTGGCACGGCGTTCAAAAGGCGATTGACCAGACTGTACGGTACATCTAGGCAAGACAACGGGCGGAAGCGAGTGAGTAAGCAGGGAGCGACAGGCTCGGCTGTTGAGCAATGTCGAAACTCAACCACCGCAAACGCCGTATCAGCGCGAACTGGTGGTCACCCTTGACATACTCGCTCCGATTCTCCTTATGATTGGAGTGAAGACAGACTCATCGTCCGCCGCCTCGCTACTAGGGAATTTTGAGATTGTGGCGACGACGCTGATTGCACTCATGCCAAAGCGGCGGATTGGCTCGCGACAGTGTCTTCGTCATGTAGATTTCGTCCGAATAGCTGCCGTCGGCAAGGCGGGCGGTTTGTGGACGGCATGCCCATTCCCGCCAAGGAGCAAGCGCCAGCGTTGTTGCACTTGTTTGGATTTTTGGTTCTACTGTTTTGCCGCTGTCCTGCTTTTCTTGCCCAAATCGGCTAAAAAAAGACGACATTCGCTCTTTCTTTACAAGGTATTAAAAACTCGAAATGAGCGGTAAATACTAGGAAAACCAGCTGAAACATGATATACTGATAAAAAATTCGAGGAGTGTGCAGATGCAGTCTATTGAATTGTTTGCAGGTGGCGGAGGACTTGCGCTTGCGACGGCAAAATCAGGATTCACGCATTCTTTTCTTGTGGAGTGGGACAAGGATTCCGCCACGACATTGGCGGAAAATTTCCAATCGCTTTCCCTGCAAAATGCGGTTTCCTCAATATACAACGGCGACATTCAGAATGTGGATTTTTCTGAATACGACGGCAAAATCGACTTGCTCTCAGGCGGGCCGCCCTGCCAGCCTTTTTCAATCGGGGGAAAGGCGCGGGGATTCAATGACAAGCGCGATATGTTCCCGCAGGCGGCGCGGGCATTGTCCGAAACAAGGCCGAAGGCCTTCATCTTTGAGAATGTTCGCGGGCTTCTCAGAAAGAATTTCTCGCGCTACTTCAACTACATCATCCTGCAGCTCACTTATCCAGAAATAATGAGGAAGCAAGACCAAAATTGGGAAGAGCATCTGTCCATCCTTGAGAGGCACCACACGGGCGGAACTCACACGGAAGGCTTGAAGTACAATGTGGTGTTCCGTCTTGTGAACGCGGCGGATTACGGAGTTCCGCAGAAGCGGGAGCGCGTGTTCATTGTGGGGTTTCGGAACGACATACAGGGAAACTGGAGTTTTCCCGAGGCGACGCACTCAAAGGAAGTGCTCGATTATGAAAAATACGGAACGGGCGAATATTGGGAGCGGCATTCCCTTAAAAGACAGTACGCAAAAAATTATGCGCCGCCGCTTTTTGGCAGAAGTCAGAAAAAGCCGTGGGTGACTGTGCGCGATGCCCTGTCTGATTTGCCGTCGCCACTCTCAAAAAATGGGGCAATACCCAATCATCTGTTCCAGCCGGGCGCAAAAATATATGCGGGGCACACAGGAAGCCTTCTTGACGAGCCGTCAAAGACAATCAAGGCGGGCGCACACGGCGTGCCCGGCGGGGAGAATATGCTTGTGCTTGACGACGGCACCGTGCGCTACTACACGGTACGGGAGGCCGCTCGAATACAGACTTTCCCCGATGACTACATCTTCCCCTGCTCGTGGACTGAAAGCATGCGGCAAATCGGCAACGCCGTGCCGGTGCGGTTGGGGAAAATCGTGGCCGACTCCGTGGCAAGGACGCTCAAAAATGAAGGAAAGTAAGATTTTCAATCCGCTCGACAAGGAGAATCTTGGAAAGAGCGTGTCAGCCGCAATCCTTTCGCAGCCTGTCGTTTCCCTGCAAGACATGGCGGATTTTGTCGGGGCGGGCGTATATGCCATATATTACAAGGGCGATTTTTCCCTGTACGAGCCGATTTCCGAGGCGAACAAAACGGACTTTGTTCAGCCAATCTATGCGGGAAAAGCCGTGCCACAGGGGGCGAGGAAAGGGAACGTCGTTTTGGATTCGCTTTCTGGAAACGACCTGTACAGGCGGTTGAACGACCACAAGAAGTCTATCATCGCCGCAAGCAACCTCAAAGTCGAAGACTTTTTCTGCCGCTTTCTGATTGTCGATGACATTTGGATTCCGCTCGGCGAGTCCGTCCTGATTCAGCAGACAAAGCCTTTGTGGAACAATGTGGTTGACGGCTTCGGAAACCACGACCCTGGAAGCGGTCGCGGAAAGCAGCAACGCTCTCCGTGGGATATGCTGCATCCGGGCAGGGCTTGGGCAGAAAAACTCGCACCAGTGAAGCCCGTTGAGGAAATCGAGAAGAACATAGCGGATTTCTTCAACTGAAGATTGCTTTACCCTACGCACTTCGGCACTGTGCGATGTTTGCCCACGGCAAACTCGTTGCCAATTCGGGGCGGCGGCGTAAAAGTCGCCACTGTTGCTTCCGCTCGCCATTGCAGGGCAGTCTCGGCAGCACGGAAGCTGCTCGCACTTTTTTGTAACTTTCAGGCGGCTCTTGATTTTTCTTCGTTTTTCGTGTTCAATAAGACCACCTACTGCAAACGACACATGTTTTGAAACCGCATCCCGCGGCGTTCATGTAAATCTGATTACGCGACATTAGGAATTCAACTTTGGAGGATTTCTTATGCCAAGAAATCAGTTTGAGCGCATGGTCTTTGCCTTTATCACCGTGGTGATTACCGTCCATGCCTATGTTTTTTACAGCGTCTATGTCGTGAATGGCGACGCGCTCCGCACGGTTGCGGGAACGACGAGCGTTCTTTCTGCCGTGCGTGAAATCGGTGGAATCTATATGTTCGGTCGCGTGATGCCGGTCTGGTCGGTCGTCCTCGTGGAATTCTGCTTTGCCTACACGATGGAGTGCGCCTACGGAAGCCCACTTTCGTTCCGTCTCGCCTCAAAGAACTTTGACCCGCGCACGACCCACCCCGTCCTGTTCGAGACTTCGATTATCTGCGCCACGGTTGGACTCATGGTCCCCGCGATGAGTTTGATAGCAACTTTTCTTTACTATCCGTACAACAATGGCTTTCAGATTCACACGGTTTTGGTTCAGTGGCTCCGGCTGATGTGCTACAACTTTCCGTTCGCGTTCTTCACGCAGTTGTTTTTTATTCAGCCGTTCGTGCGCACGGTATTTAAGTTTTTGTTTGCAAGAAATCAGAAAGCGGGCGAGTGATTATCTTTGGACGATTTCTTTTGATTCTGCTTCGACTTCGCTTGCTGGCTCGTTGCGTTCTGGGGAATCTGATTTTTCTTCTTCTTTGGGCGGTTTTTGGAAAGGCACTTTTTCGAGCGTTCCCGAAACGCTCAAAATTCCTTTTTTGAAAGCGAATTTCAAAATGCCTGAAAACACGTGCGAAATCGACTCGTCCGCTTTTTCATTTTCAAACGGAATCGAATCGAACAAAATCTGTCCTGTGGGCGACACGTATTCGTCTTTTACCGAAAAAACGCCGTCTTTTCCGTCCGCAATCTGTGATACAAAAAAATCGTTCCAAACGTTCGCTCTGCCTTTTTCGTCTGTAATTATTTTGTATGCGTTTTTTCTGTGAGCAAAAAAAATCTCGATTTTGCCGTTTTGCTCGTTCAAAAAAAACGAATCTTCTTTTAGAAATCGAAAATCGCTTGTTGAAAAAAGAAGCAGCGACAAAAGAGAGTCGGGAAACGCGGTTTTTGAGTCGATTTTTTGCATTTCTCGAAGATTTTTGACTGCTCGAAAAGTACTCGCGCCAGAAATCGCATCAAATTCAAATCGAAATTTTTGAGTTTGATTTTTTTCGTCTTTTTTTTGCGTTTTTGTGATTTCAAGTCGATTTTTTTCGTCAAAAATGCGAGTATTGAGGCGCATGTTGATTTTTATTTTGTCAGCGCACACAAAAGAAAAACTCGTCAAAAAAATGAAAGCGAAAATCGTTTTTTTCATAAAAAAATGATAGCAAAAAGTGCGCATTTCGTCGCTTTTATTTTGCGCTTTTTCGCCCCCTCCCCCAAAAACAAAAAATTTGCTAAAATCTCATTCATTATGAAGACTGAACTTATAAAAGACATCCTCACGTCGAACCCGGACGGACGCTCCGTCACCGTCTGCGGCTGGGTCCGCACCATGCGCGGCTCGAAGAACCTCGTGTTCATACAGGTGAACGACGGCTCGTGCTTCGCGTCGCTGCAGCTCACGTTCGACAGGACGAACCCGGCGAACCCCGCGAACGCGGAGCACGTTGAGAAGGCCCTTGCCGACGTCTCCACGGGGGCTTCCGTGAGGGCAATCGGAAGGCTCGTCTCCTCCCCCGCGTCGGGGCAGAGCGTGGAGGTGGGGCTTGAGTCGCTCGTCGTCCTCGGAAAATGCCCGTCAGACTACCCGATTCAAAAGAAGGCCGCCACGATGGAGTTCCTGCGCGAGAACGCGCACCTTCGCGCTCGCACCAACACGTTCGGGGCGGTGTTCCGCATGAGGAGCCAGATGGCGTTCGCGCTGCACTCGTTCTTCCAGGAGCGCGGCTTCTTCTACATAAACACGCCCGAAATCACCTGCTCCGACTGCGAGGGCGCGGGCGAGATGTTCCAAATCACAACGCTCTCGCTCGAAAAGCTCGCCGAACTTGCCGTCGAAAAGGGCGCGGCGGGCATGAAGAAGGAGGACGCATCGAAGCTCGTGAACTACTCCAAGGACTTCTTCGGAAAGCAGGCCTCGCTCACCGTGTCGGGGCAGCTTGAGGCGGAGACGCTCGCCACCGCGCTCGGCCGCGTGTACACGTTCGGGCCGACGTTCCGCGCGGAGAACTCGAACACCACGCGCCACCTCGCCGAGTTCTGGATGTGCGAGCCCGAGATGGCGTTCTTCGACCTTGAGGACGACATGGACATCCAGGAGGAGTTCATCAAGTACCTCTTGAACTGGGCGTTGACCAAATGCGCCGCCGACATGGAGTTCTTCAACAAGCGGATTCAGCCGGGCGTAATCGACACGATTCGGCACGTCGTCGAGACGCCGTTCAAGCGGATTTCGTACACCGAGGCGGTCTCGGAGCTTGAGAAGCACTCGGACGAGTTCGAGTTCAAGCCCTACTGGGGCTGCGACCTTGCCACCGAGCACGAGCGGTACCTGACCGAAAAAATCTACAAGTGCCCCGTGATGGTCTACAACTACCCCAAGGAAATCAAGGCGTTCTACATGAAGCTCAACGACGACGGAAAGACCGTGAAGGCGGTGGACGTTTTGGTTCCGGGCCTTGGCGAAATCATCGGCGGAAGTGAGCGCGAGGAGAGCTACGAAAAGCTCTTGGGCAGAATCAAGGAGCTTGGGCTGAGGCAGGAGGACTACGGCTGGTACTTGGATTTGCGCAAGTTCGGCACCGTTCCGCACTCAGGATTCGGGCTCGGCTTCGAGCGGCTTCTTTTGTACGTCACGGGGATGCAGAACATCCGCGACGTGATTCCGTACCCGCGCGCTCCGAAGCTGGCGGATTTTTAGCCTGCCAATTTCAACACGTCGTCGGACTTTTAGTCGGTAAAAATCGCTGATTACCTTTTGTCATTTTGAAAGTCGTCGCGAAGAATCTCATTTTTAATTGAAAACAAGATTCTTCGGGTTTTGATTCTTCAGAATGGCAAAAGGGTAGCGGTACAAGACTGTCTTTCTTAAAAAAGAGGAAAAATATGAACGAAGTTTCTGCTTATCAAAGCGAAGAATCACAAAAAAATAGACTTGCCGCCTTTCTTCTTTGTCTTTTTCTTGGAACGATTGGAATCCACCGATTCTACGTTGGAAAAATCGGCACGGGAATATTGATGATTTGCCTTTGTTGGACGGGCATTTCAACGATTTGGGCAATCATCGACTTGATTTTCATATTGTGCGGTTTATTCAAAGATGCTTTTGGCAAAAAAGTGCTTAACTGGCAAATATAAAAGCGGATTTTTCAAAAATCATGCAAAAAAAACAGCCTCGAAAACTCACGCTCGTAACGTTTTCTCAGAGCATTTTTCTCAACGTGAAGTTTTTTTTGCAAAATCGCCTTCTTTCTTACGCGGGCGCGTGCAGTTTTAGCCTCCTTTTTTCGTTTATTCCCGTTTTTATGCTCGTCGTGGTCGTTTTGATTCGGATTTTGCACGCTTCCCCCGACGTTGTGAGTTCGATTTTTGGCGCATTTCCGGAATTGGAAGAGTATTTTCCGAGTGAAACGGTGATTCGCTCGGTGCAATCGGCGCAAAAAGTCGGCGCGTTTGAATTTTTAATCGGGATTTTTGTTTTTTGGATGGCACGACGATTTTTCGCTTCGATTTTTGATTCCATGCAAAACATTTTTAGAGCAAAGGCAAAACGAAAAGCGATGCGTTCTCAATTTCTCATGCTTTTTGTTGAAGCGGTAAGCGTTTGCGTTTCCGCTGCGGTGATTTTTGCGTACATTTCGCTCGAAACGCTCGCACAACTTCCCGCGCTCTCGCACGTTTTTGTGCGCATTCCCGTTCTTTCGATTTTTTTTAACGGATTTTTTTCGATTTTTGTGCGTCATCTTCCCAATATTTTGATTTTTGCGGTCGTTTTGACGATGTACAAAACCGTTCCTGGCACAAAACCGCGATTTCGACTTTGCCTGCTTGCCGCTTTTTTGTGTACGCTTTCGTTTGGAGTTTTTCGTTTTTTTCTCCATCTTTTTTTGAACACGGCAAATTACAATTTGATTTACGGAATGCTCGGTCAAGTGATTATCACGCTCATGGACATCTTTTTTTTCTTTACGTTTTTCCTTTTTTTTGCTCAATACATTTTTGTCTGCCAATTTTTTGACGAGTTGCTTGTGGGCGAACTCTATTTGCTTCCAAAGCGAGAGGAAGTCGGTTTTTTGGGAGCGGCAAAATTGATTCTTTTTATCCGCGCGGATTTTTTGCTTGCCGAAAACAAAGACGTGATTTCGCTTTCGGACGGCGATTTTCTTTTTTCTTTTGGAGATGAATCGGATTTTGCGTTTTACGTTGCGGACGGCACGATTATCGAAGAGCGGCGCGGTTCAAAAGAGGCATTTTCGCGCGGGGATTTTTTGGGCGAAGTCGGTTGCGTCCTTCAAAAAAAACGCGATTCTGCCGCGTTTTCAAAAGGCTCGTCGCGCGTAATCAAAATCAACTCAAAAACGTTTCGCTTGCTTGCTCGAAAAAACTCAGAAATCGCGCACAAAGTCCTCTCGCACATAAGTTCCTATTTTGACCAATTCGCGCTCGAAGACGACTAAACAAAAATCGCCCGCAAAACGCGGGCGACGTTGACAAGGGACTTTTAGTCCCTTGTTTCAAACGGTTTCCTTAGCAGTTCTCGCTGAAGTATTTGATTGTGCGAACCATCTGAGAAGTATAGCTGTTCTCGTTGTCGTACCATGAAACAACCTGAACCTCGAACAATCCGTCGGCAATCTTTGTGACCATTGTCTGAGTCGCGTCGAAGAGTGAGCCGAACTTCATGCCGATAACATCGCTAGAAACGATTTCGTCCTCGTTGTAGCCGAAAGTCTCCGGGTCAGATGCTTTTTTCATAGCGGCGTTGATTGCTTCTTTTGTGACATCGTTGCCTTTAACAACTGCGGTGAGGATTGTTGTTGAGCCTGTTGGAACCGGAACGCGCTGTGCAGAGCCAATCAATTTTCCGTTCAATTCCGGGATAACAAGACCGATAGCCTTTGCCGCGCCCGTTGAATTCGGAACGATGTTCTGAGCGCCGGCTCGTGAGCGGCGAAGGTCGCCCTTTCTCTGCGGACCGTCGAGAATCATCTGGTCGCCAGTGTAAGCGTGGATTGTAGACATGATTCCGCTCTGGATTGGGAAAGCGTCGTTCAAAGCCTTTGCCATTGGAGCCAAGCAGTTTGTGGTGCAGCTAGCCGCAGAGATGATATTGTCGTTCTTTGTCAAAGTCTTGTGGTTGACATTGTAGACGATTGTGGGAAGGTCGTTTCCAGCAGGAGCTGAGATGACGACTTTGCGCGCACCCGCATCAATGTGAGCCTGAGATTTTGCCTTTGAGACATAGAAACCTGTACATTCGAGAACGACATCAACCTTGAGTTCGCCCCACGGCAATTCTGCTGCGTTCGGTTTTGCATAGATGGTGATTTCTTTTCCGTCAACGGTGATAGAGCCAGGAACTTTGACTGTTTTTCCGTCTTCTTCGAGGACTGCATCCTTGTAAGAAACGGTGTGTTTTCCTTCGCCAATGCGACCTGCGTAGCCGCCCTGTGCCGTGTCATACTTCAAAAGGTGAGCGAGCATCTTGGGGCTTGTCAAATCGTTGATTGCAACAACTTCATATCCATCAGCGTCAAACATCTGACGGAAAGCCAAACGACCGATTCGGCCGAAACCGTTAATAGCAACTTTTACTGCCATTGGAATTTTCTCCTTGTCCAATTAAATTTTATTTACTCAATAAGATACCGAATTTGCGCACTCTCGTCCATACGCATTTTTTTAAGATGAGTCAAAAAGAAAAACGCCGTTTTTGCAAAAATTTTCAATAAGAGCGATTTTTTTCTTGACAGTTTTTCTTGACTAATTTAAGTTAGCATATTCAAACTTTTTTAGACAGGAATTTTCTTCATGATGATAGACAAGCGGCTCGTGAATTTCGTTCCCGAGGCCAAAAAATTCGTGTTTCTGACGGTCGCGCTGCGGCTTCTTTCCCTGCTCTCGAACACGGCGTTCGTTTTCGCTGTGGGGAACATACTCCGTTCGGTGAAAGAACGGAATTCCGTCCTCATTCCGGCGTGCGTGCTCGCTCTCTGCCTTTTTGCCTCGGTTTTTGCGAATCTTCTTTCTTCGTACACTTCTTACCGCTCGTCTTCAAAGGTGAAAATTACGCTCCGAAGCCGAATCTACGAAAAACTCCTGCGTCTCGGCTCTGATTATCTTGAGCATTCTGCCACGGCAAAGGTGATTCAGACTGCGAGCGAGGGGGTGGAGCAGATTGAGACTTGGTTCGGCTCTTTTTTGCCGCAGTTTTATTATAGCATGATTGCGGCGGTCGCGACTTTCGTGGTGATTTCGTTCTTGAATCTGAAAATGGCACTCGTTCTCTTGGCGTGCGTTCCGCTCATTCCGATTTCAATGGCAATCGTTCAGAACATCGCGAAAAAAATCCTCGGAAAATACTGGGCGCAATATGCCAACCTTGCCGACAACTTTTTGGAGAATTTGCAGGGGCTTTCCACGCTCCAAATCTACGAGGCGGACGGATTCAAGGCAAAGCAGATGGCGGGCGAAGCGGAGACTTTCCGCTGCGTGACGATGAAAGTGCTTTTGATGCAGCTGAATTCAATCATAATCATGGATGTGGTCGCCTACGGTGGGGCGGCTCTCGGAATCATCTGCGCGATTCAGGCTTTTTATGCGGGAACGCTTTCGCTTGACGGGGCGTTTATCTGCATTCTCCTTTCGGCAGATTTTTTTATTCCATTGCGAAGGCTCGGCTCGGCTTTTCACACGGCGATGAACGGGGTGACGGCGAGCAAGACGATTTTTGAGCTTTTGGACAGCGAAGAGCCTTCGTTCGGCGACAAAAAAATCCCAAAGGCGAGCGAAAATGTCCCGCTTTTTGAGGCGAAAGGACTCGGCTATGAATTTGACCGCACTGTGCTTTCGGACTGCTCGATTTCGATTGAAAAGGGAAGTTTCACCGCGTTCGTCGGGAAAAGCGGAAGCGGAAAATCGACCCTCGCAAAGATTTTGTCTGGGATTTACGGAAACTACACCGGTTCTCTCAAGGTGAACGGCGGCGAGTTGCGGGAAATCAGGCGCGACTGCCTCCATTCCTTTGTGACCTACATTTCCCACCGCGACTGGATTTTTGCGGGAACGGTGCGGGACTGCCTGCTTGAAGGAAAGGGCGGCGCGGGCGACGATGAACTGTGGGCTGCCCTTGGGCGCGTGAACCTCTCGGACTTCGTGCGCGAGGGCGGCGGACTTGACTTTACTCTGCGCGAGGGCGGCGAAAACCTTTCGGGCGGGCAAAAGCAGCGGCTTTCAATCGCGCGCGCGCTTCTTCGCGACAGCGAAGTCTACATCTTTGACGAGGCGACGAGCAACATCGATGTGGAGAGCGAGCAGGTGATTTTGAATTTGATTCGCTCGCTCAAGGGAAAAAAGACGGTCGTGATGATTAGCCACCACGCGGAAAATTGCGCCGGCGCGGACAGAATTTTTGCATTTGAAAATGGAGTTCTCCGTCATGTTGAGCGAAGCGAAACATCTCAATCAGCAAGTGGATTCCTCGCTGACGCTCAGAATGACGAGGGGGGCGAAAAATGAGGACATTGCTTAGGCTTTCAAAATTGGTCGCACCGCTTTTTCCTGTGATGGCTCTGGCGGTTTTGTTCGGAACGCTCGGATTTTTCTGCGCGATTGGAATTCCCGTTGCCGGCGTGCTTGCGCTCACGAAAACGCTTCCGTTCAAATTCCTCGTGCTTGTGGGCGTGGCGCGTGGAGTTCTTCATTACGCCGAGCAATACTGCAATCATTTTATTGCGTTCACGCTTTTGGCTCGAATCAGGAACATCGTTTTTGAAAAGCTGAGGACTTTAGGTCCTGCGAAACTTGAGGGCAGACAAAAGGGCAACTTGATTTCGCTGATTACGGGCGACATCGAGCTTTTGGAGTTGTTCTACGCGCACACGATTTCCCCCGTGTGCATCGCAATTTTGGTGAGCGCGGGCGTGGTCGTCTTTTTGGCGCAGTACCACATCGTTTTGGCGGCGGTCGCGCTCGTTTCATTCCTTGTCGTCTCGGTTTTCATTCCGTTCGTCGCGCAGAAGATTTCGCTTTCGGCGGGAATCCGCCACAGGGAGCTTTTTGCGGGCATGAATTCGTTTTTGCTCGACAGTTTGCGCGGGCTTTTGCAGACGATTTTGTACGGGAACGGCGATAAAAAGTACGGAATGTTGCTCCAAAAAAGCGAGGAACTTTCGGAAAGCCAGAAAAAAATGGCTTTTGCGGGCGGAATCACGGCGGCTTTGATTGACGCGCTCGTGTTTCTCTCGGACATTTTCATGCTTTTGACGGCGATTTTCTTGCATTTGCGCGGGGAAATCGGCTTTGAGGCGGTCCTCGTTTCGACCGTCACGCTGTTCAGTTCGTTCGGGCCTGTTGTGGCGGTCGCCAGGCTCGGCTCGTCGCTTTCGCAGACCGTTGCGGCGGGAAAGCGCGTCCTTTCTCTTCTTGACGAAAAGCCGCTCGTGGAAACTGTCGCCGGCGGGGAAAAACTTTTGGAATTCGGCGGGGCGGCTTTTGAGGATGTCAGTTTTTCGTATGATTCTGAGGAAATTCTTTCAAATCTTTCGCTTGGCTTTCCAAAAAATCAAATCATCGGCTTGCAGGGAAGGAGCGGAAGCGGAAAATCTACGGCTCTCAGGCTTCTCATGCGATTTTGGGATGCCTCGCGCGGCACGGTGAGAATTTCGGGTCAGCCGATTCAAAAAATCGACACGGCTTCGCTTCGCAAAACCGAAAGTTATGTCACGCAGGAGACGGTGCTTTTCCACGACACGATTGAGAACAACATCAAAATCGCGCGGCTGGACGCGAGCCACGAGGAAATCGTCGAGGCGTGCAAAAAAAGCGCAATCCATGACTTCATCGAAAGCCTTCCGAACGGCTACGGCACGCAGATTGCGGAGCTCGGCGAAAATTTCTCCGGCGGGGAGCGGCAGCGGCTCGGACTTGCGAGGGCGTTTTTGCACGGAAGCGAATTTTTGCTTCTTGACGAGCCGACGAGCAACCTTGACTCATACAACGAAAAAATCATCTTGGATTCGGTCAGGGCGGAGCGCGGCAAAAAGACGGTCGTGCTTGTCTCGCACAGGGAAAGCACGCTTGAAGTCTGCGACAAAATCCACAAAATCGAGACGGGGCGGCTGTCGTGAACATAGAGGAAAAGCGGGCGAAGGAATATGCGACTGTGCTTTTTATGATTCAGATTTTCTGCAAGGGAAAGCACAAGAACCGAACCGCTCTCAAAAATCCTGCCACGCTGTGCGGCGAGTGCAAGAGCCTTTCCGAGTATGTGAGGGAGCGCGTTCAAAAATGCCCGTTCATGGAGACGAAGACATTCTGCTCCGCCTGCCGCGTCCACTGCTACAGGGCGGGCGAGCGGGCGAAAATCCGCGAGGTGATGCGCTATTCGGGGCCTAGAATGCTGCGGTATCACCCGATTTTTGCGCTGAAGCATATAGCCGTCACGCTCAAAGGAAAGTTGAGAAGGGGGCGGGAGTGAGCGGGGAGAAGTGTCATTTGCTCAATCTGTGAAATCTGTGTTTTTTTATGGGGTGAATTATGAAACTGATTCAATTTATAAATCTTGGCGGCCCGATAAACTGGGTTTTGTGCGGTCTTTTGTGCTTCTGCTTCTGCCAGTGCTTGGAGCGGTCGATTTACTTTTTCCAGACGCGGCGGGGAACGAAAAAAGATGTGATTGCGCGTCTAAAGGAAAAAATGGCAGAAAAAGGCGAACTCGACCCGCAAAAGAAGATGAAGGCATTTCATTCAGAATGCTCGATTTTGTACTACGAGATGAACCGCGGCTTGTGGTTCTTGAATTTCATCGCGTCGGTCGCGCCGTCGCTGGGGCTTTTGGGCACGGTCACGGGGCTTATCGGCGCGTTCTCCGAGCTTTCAAAGGCGGGGGCGAATGTGAACATTCAGGACTTGTCGGGCGGAATCTGGGAGGCGATGCTCACGACGGCGTTCGGAATGATTATTTCGATTCCCGCGCTCTTGTGCTACCGCACCTTCAAGCGAATCATCGAAAAACGTCTGCTTGCGATGAGCCTGTATGATGAAGAAAAATAGAAGGAGCGGTCATTGAGGCTCTCGAAATGACCAAAACGGTTAGGGGGGGCGACAGGCTCAACAACCATGTTTCGACGGCTCAACAACCATGAACTCAACCGCCGCACACTTGGAGATTTTTATGCACAACCTTGATTTTTTGCACAGCAACGAAGAGGAACTTACGGTGAACATCACTTCGCTCATCGATGTGATTTTCATCCTGCTCATATTTTTCATGGTCTCCACGCAGTTCAAGAAGGCTTCGCTCCCGCTCGACTTGCCGAGGAGCGAGGAAACGGAGGAGCAGAACGAGCAGGAAAGCGCGAAAGTTCTTGCGGTGAACGCGAATCAGATGGAACTCGACGGAAAAATCATCACGATGGAGGAACTTGAGGGAACGCTCAAAGCCATGTACGCGCAGAACAACGACCTTGCCCTTTCACTCGAATGTGAGCGCACGGTCGATTTTGAGCAGGTCGTTCAGGTCTTGACGAAAATTCAGAACGCGGGAATCAGCCGCATAGGAATCGTGCATGACCCGATTGAGTGACTTCTTTTCGTGCGGAAAGCACCGCTGGATTTGCTCGGCGTTCTGCACGGCTGCCCTTTTCGCGCTCGTCTTCTCGCTTCCCGTGTGGGATTTTCATGTGAAGGCGGAGGTGAGCGAGGATTTTTCAGAGAACGCCGTTTCCGTGGTGACGGTAACGCAGCGAAGGCGGGTGAAGGCAGTTGAGAAAAAACTTGCCCCGCCGCCCGCGCCCAAAAAAGATGAGAGCGTTCCTGTAATTCCGAAAAAGAGCGAGGAAGTGGAGAAAAAGCAGGAAGAGGCTCAGACTGAAAAAATTGAGGAAACGGAGGAAGTTGCAGAAACGGCGGAATCCGAGGAAACCGCTGAAAACGAAGTCGGGGAGACTTCGGAAAATGCGGAAACTGGCGGAGAAGAAGCGGGAGAGGCGCAAAATGCCGCGCCCGCCGCCCTTTCTGAGGACGAGAAGAAGGCTTTGGCAAGCTACAAATCCTACGCGCTTTCAAGAATCGCCTCAAAAAAGACCTATCCGTATTCCGCCCGCTCAAAGGGAATCGAAGGCAAGGTGCGAGTGCGCGTGGTCATACAGACTGACGGCACGGTGTCGGAGTGCGAGATTCTCCAGCCGTGCGAGCATGAAGTTTTGAACGAGGCGTGCCTTTCGGCAATCAAAAAGTCCGCGCCGTTCAAGAAAATGAAGCAGGGAATGGAAGCGATGACGCTCGTTTTCGTCATGGACTTCTCATTGAAATAAAATCGCGCTTGTACGCGCAACAGGAGTTTTTTATGGAAGACAGGATTTTCGAGCCGTTCAAGGTGAAGGACATCGTGTTCATGGCATTGCTTTCGGCGGTCGCGCTTTGCACGGCGGCGGTCATGGCGATTGTCGCGCACATCTACATCTACGGGCTTGCGCAGCTGGTGACAGCCACGCAGTTCGCGTTCTTTTCGGCGATTGCGCTGATGAAAGTCCGCAAGGTCGGAACGCTCTTCATTTTCGGGCTTTTTACGGGCTTGTTCGAGCTTTTCATGGCTCCCGTCATGTTCGTTTCAAGCGTGCTGACCGCCCTTTTGCTTGAATGTGTGGTCGTGCTTTTGTTCAGGACTTACAAAAAATCGCTCGTCCCGGTCTTTATCGCAAGCGCGCTCATCATTCCCGCGACCATGCCGTTCAACCTTCTGTACTACCGCCTTTTTTCCAAAGAGATGTGGGATTTGTTCTTTGCGAGCGGCTTCAAGGCCCTTTCAGTCGTATTTATCTCCGGCTCCGTGCTTGCGGGCTCCCTCGGCTCGCTTTTGGGAATCAAGGTCTCCACGGAGCTTTTGAAGGCGGGTGTCTTAAATCGATGACGGACTCTTTTCAGGTCAAAAATCCGATTTATCCGATTTTCAGCATCCTCGCCTCGATTCTGATTTTTGTCGGCTCTTTGCTTTTGGCGAAAAGCTTTTGGGGCGGAATTTTCCTCGCCCTTGAATTCGTCATTCTCGTTCTTTTCGGCTACTGGCGAGCCTGCTTTTTCATGCTGCCATTCACGCTCGTCTATTCGGGGCTTTTTTCGCTTGTCTTTTATTTTGCGAGCGGAAGGGATTTTTCGTTTGCCGCCCAGATGGCAGTCCGCTTCGGCGGAGTCGCGCTTGCGTGTGTTCCGAGCCTTTCGCTTCCTCCAGTCGCGCTGGTCCGAAATCTCACGGCTCTTCGCTGCCCCAGGCTCGTCACGCTCGGAATGCTCATCACGCTTTCGTTCGTGCCTGTCCTCGCCTCCGAAATCAGGCAGGTTCGCTCTGCGATGAGGACGCGCGGTGCGACGAGTTTTTACAAGCCTGTCGTGCTGTACCGCGCCTTTTTGATTCCGCTCATCGTGCGTCTGGTGAACATCTCCGACACGCTCACGCTTTCCGTGGAGACCCGGGCGTTCGTTTCCGACGGCGCAAAGCCGAGCGTGTACAAGCGCGTGAAAGTCAGTGCAAAAGATGTGGGATTCCTCGTGGCGTTTCTTATGATTTTTAGCTGTTGTTCCGTTTTTGCTCATTTTGGAAAAATCGCATGAAAAAAGCCGTTCAAATCAACTGCCCGCGAAATTGTCTTTTCCACTACAAAAACTTTCCAAAAAATGCTATACTGACCTTGCTATGATGGAAAATTCACTGAAATTCATTGACCTTTTTTG
>ERZ842401.2662-NODE-2662-length-23549-cov-10.424619_pt1 | contig 23549 bp, 16 predicted proteins | sample MGYA00521270_ERZ842401 | MGnify/ENA primary metagenome ERZ842401 (study PRJEB31892, sample SAMEA3878208) | bioreactor metagenome | biome: Moose rumen | place: Sweden | collected 2011-10 | study: EMG produced TPA metagenomics assembly of the PRJEB12797 data set...
AAATTTCGTTGCATCTGAACCTTTAAGTTGTGTCCAACTTTCTGGGTTCACTTCAGGTGGGGTCCCCTAATACTCAAAACTGCTTCCCCCGAGGAATTCGCGTAAGAGACTGGTCTTGGGGACATCGTTTTCTGAAATCTTCTCAAAATATGTCATGAATGACAATAGCTCCTGCGCCTTAGCATATTCTGCATCATCCTTTGGGACACCCTGCAAAAGTGGTTCTGCCTGATTTTTTATGACACCCACTTCGTATGGCATACCAGTATTGAATGTCGCATCAGCATACTTCTTGTAGGGGAGTATCCATTTCTTCTCTCCGGCGCGTACCGAAGCCCACTGGCCTAACGTTGCCTGCGCACTGTTGCCACGATATTTAAAGTCGCGGATGATACGACGCAGCAGACGATTGTCCTCAGGGCGCAGTTCTATGTCTTTCGTCAGGGGATATACTATCATCGGTGCTGCGAAGATGCGGAAAATCTGTTCCTGGGGTATGTTTGCCGTGAGCTCGGGATTGAGGGCGTGAATGCCTTCGATTACGAGAACCTCATTATCGGCGAGGGACATCTTCTCACCGCTCTTCTCGCTTTTGCCAGTCACAAAGTTGTAGCGTGGCAGTTCCACTTCCTTGCCAGCGATAAGGTCTGTAAGCTGCTGGTTGAACAGCTCAAGGTTGAGGGCATAGAGTGATTCGAAGTCATATTTCCCGTCAGCATCGCGTGGTGTATGCTCACGATCAAGGAAATAGTCGTCAAGGCTCAGTTCTACAGGCCATATCTCATTAAGCACCAGCTGTATGGAGAGACGCTTGCAGGTGGTGGTTTTGCCACTGCTTGACGGACCTGCTATGAGGACCACACGGACATCTTTGCGTTTGGAGATGTCATAGGCTATATGTGCCAGATTACGCTCCTGCCATGCCTCACCAACATTGATGAGGGTAGTGGAGTAACCTAACTTTATGACGGTATTTACGTCTCTGACAGTCTTTACCTTGCTTAAATCTTGCCACTTGTACATTTTTTCTTAAGGTCTTTAACCGTTAACCTTTAGTTGTGCACCAATGTGCCGATTTCTTCGCCGTTCATCACCTTCTTGAGGTTTCCGAGGATGTCCATATTGAAGACATAGATAGGCAGGTTGTTCTGCATGCACATTGCTGTTGCTGTGATATCCATTACCTTCAGACCTCGTGCGATAACCTCTTCGTATGTTATATCGTGGAACTTTGTTGCAGTAGGATCCTTCTCGGGGTCTGCTGTATATATTCCGTCAACGCGTGTGCCCTTCAGCATCACGTCAGCCTCTATCTCAATGCCACGCAGTGAGGAACCAGTATCTGTGGTGAAGTAGGGGTTTCCTGTACCACCGCTCATGATGACTACCTCGCCCTGTTTCATGGCGTCGATAGCTTTCCACTTGGTATAGAATTCGCCTATCGGCTCCATGCGGATAGCTGTCAGCACGCGATTTTTCTGACCTGCTGCATCGAGGGCAGAAGATAGTGCCAGAGAATTGATGACAGTGGCACACATACCCATCTGGTCGCCCTTGACACGGTCGAAACCCTTGCCAGCGCCAGACAACCCGCGAAAGATGTTGCCACCACCTATTACGATACCTATCTGTACGCCCATGTCGGCAATCTCTTTTATCTGACGGGCATAGTCGTTGAGGCGATTTACGTCGATGCCATAACCTTGGTTACCTTGCAGACTCTCTCCAGAGAGCTTCAGCAGAATGCGATTGAATTTCATGATAATTATGAATTGTGAATTATGAATTGTTAATTGATTTCTTCAATATTATATGGTGTCTTCTGATATACGTAGTAGTTAATCCAGTTGTGGAAGAACAGGTTGGCGTGTGCGCGCCATGTTACGAGAGGTCCCTTTTGAGGGTCATCATCGATATAGTAGTTCAGAGGCTTTTCCACGTCGTCTCTCTTACCGAGATCACGACGATATTCCGTATCGAGGGTCTCGGGGTTGTACTCCATGTGACCTGTGATGTATATCTCCCTGCCGTCACGTTCCATCATGATAGATGGTCCGGTGATGTCGGATTTTGTCAGAATGCTGATGTCTGGACATGCCCTGACGTCATTGATGTCTGTTCCGGAATGGCGTGAGTGTGGCATATAGAAGAAAGAGTCGAAGCCACGCAGCAGGGGTATGTCCTGAATGTCGGGATTGATAATCTGTGGGAAGATGCCGAAGAGTTTCTTTGGCAGTTGTATCTTGTCGATGCCGTGGAAGGCATACAGCGCTGCCTGTGCCGCCCAGCAGATATAGAGGGTTGAGGTGACGTGGGTCTTTGCCCATGCAAATATCTCCTGTATCTCTGCCCAGTAGGTCACATCCTCGAAGGCATAGTCCTCAACGGGAGCACCTGTTATTATCATTCCGTCGAACTTGCGGTTGCGCAACTCGTCGAAGGCTATGTAAAACTGCCGCATGTGTTCTATGGGGGTGTTCTTTGAGGTGTGTGACTTCAGCTTCATAAATGTCACGTCAATCTGCAACGGAGTGTTCGAGAGCAGACGTATGAGGTCTGTCTCTGTCGTTATCTTCAGCGGCATGAGATTGAGGATGACGAGTTTCAGTGGGCGTATATCCTGTGAGTGACCGCGTGTCTCATCGATGACGAAGATGTTTTCGTCTTCGAGCATCTTTATTGCGGGTAGTTTATCGGGTAATCTTAATGGCATTGTCTTTTTCTTTAAGCATTAAGCAATATTGTCGTTTTCAAACTTTGATATTAAACTTTTTGGAATTTTGGCGTCTTTTTTCAAAAGAATGGCGCTATTCTTTCAGAAGAAAGGCGCTATTCTTTATTTCACTCTTCCAAGGCGAAGTATTCTTCTTCCAGTTTGTCTAATTCCTCCTGCACGGCAGTATATTCGTTCACCATCTGCATGTTGGCGGCATTCTCGGGCAGCATCAGCAGGTCGTTGAGTTCAGTCCTCTTGCCTTCGAGGGCCTCAATTTTCTCCTCCAGACTTTTACGCTGTTTCTCCAGACGGTTGAGGCGTTTCTGTTCTGCCTTACGTTCCTCATAACTCCGTACTGGTGCCGATTCCTTTTTGGCAGTGGGCGCCTCCTTTGGTTTCGTCTCTGCCTGCTGTGTAGCCTGCTTGCTGACGGCTTCGTTGATGGTCTCGGCATTCCTGCTTCTGAGATAGTCGTAGATGCCGCCCAGGTGTTCACGCACCTGTCCGTTGCTGAATTCATACACTTTCTCAACGAGTCCGTCCAAGAATTCTCTGTCGTGGGAAACTACGATTACCGTGCCGTCAAACGCCTTGATGGCATCTTTCAGCACATCCTTTGACACCATATCGAGGTGGTTGGTAGGTTCGTCAAGGATTAGGAAATTGACGGGCTCCAGCAGCAGACGTATCATAGCCAGTCGGGAGCGTTCGCCACCACTGAGGAACTTTACGTATTTGTCGGATGCCTCACCACCAAACATAAAGGCTCCAAGGATATCCCTTATCTTCAGGCGTATATCACCGCGTGCCACATTGTCGATGGTCTGGAACACTGTGAGACTTTCATCCAGCAACTGTGCCTGGTTTTGGGCAAAATAACCTATCTGGATGTTGTGGCCTATCTTCAGCGAACCCTCAAAATCTATCTCGTTCATGATACACTTCACGAGGGTTGACTTTCCTTCACCGTTCTTGCCGACGAAAGCCACTTTCTCACCTCTCTTGATGATGAGGTTTACATCGTGGAAGACATTGTGCTCGCCATAGTTCTTCTTCACATCCTCGCAGATGACGGGATAGTCACCTGAACGCAGACATGGGGGGAATTTCAGCCTCAGGGCGGAATTGTCCACCTCATCCACTTCTATGGGTACTATCTTCTCCAGCTGCCTGATACGCTGCTGCACCTGTATAGCCTTCGTTGCCTGATAGCGGAAACGTTCTATGAATGCCTTTGTGTCGGCAATCTCTTTTTGCTGGTTTTCGTAGGCTCTGAGCTGTTGTTCCCTGCGTTCTTGACGCAGCACGACATATTCGTCGTATTTTACCCTGTAGTCAATGACGTGTCCGCAGGATATTTCGAGGGTTCTGTTGGTGACGTTATTAATGAATGCCCTGTCGTGAGATACGAGGACTACTGCCTGTGAACTCTGCGACAGGAATTGCTCAAGCCATTGTATTGATTCGATGTCGAGGTGGTTGGTAGGCTCGTCAAGAAGTATTACATCGTGATGGCTGAGCAGCAGTTTCGCCAGTTCTATTCGCATGCGCCAGCCGCCAGAGAATTCTGATGTGGGGCGTTCAAAGTCAGTACGGAGGAATCCCAGACCTGTGAGGGTGCGCTCCATCTCAGCCTCCCTTGACTCTGCTCCCATCATCATGTAGCGTTCGTGGGCTAGGGTGAAGCGTTCTACGAGGTTCATATAATCTTGGGACTCATAGTCCGTGCGACTTTCCATCTCTTTTTGCAGACGCTCTACCTTTGATGCCATCTTGCTGACGTCTGCAAAGGCCTTTCTTACCTCTTCGCGTACGGTGGTGCCGTCCTGCAGCTTCATTACCTGTGGCAGATAGCCTATGGTGCAGTCATTGGGAATGCTGACAGTTCCCTCCGTAGGAGTCTGAAGGCCGGCAAGAATCTTCAGCATGGTTGATTTCCCAGCGCCATTCTTTCCGACAAGGGCAATACGGTCACGCTCATTGATTACGAATGAAACATCCGTAAAGAGTGGCTTGATGCCGAATTCTACTTTCAGTCCTTCTACGCTAATCATTTTTATTTATTCCAGAGTCTCCACGATTCATCGGCCTGTAACAGCAGCATCTCAAGACCGTTCTTTGTCATTGCACCATGCTGCTTTCCCTTCTTCAAGAAAAGTGTTTCGTCAGGATTGTATATGAGGTCATACAATATATGGCGTGATGTGAGGACGTCGTATGGCAGATTTGGGCATTCGTCATAATGGGGCGCCATACCGCATGGTGTACAGTTGACAATGACGAGATACTCCTGCATCAGTTCGGGAGTTATCTGCTCATAGGTTATCATATTGTCTCTCTCAGTGCGAGATACAAACATTGTCTCCAGTCCCAGTTTCTGCAAGGAATAGTTGATAGCCTTGCTGGCACCGCCTGTGCCGAGGATGAGGGCCTTCTTGTGGTATGACATCAGGAGTGGGCGGATGCTGTTGATGAATCCGAAGACATCGCTGTTATATCCCTCGGTATAGTATTCCTTCTTGCCTGTAACCTTCGACTTCAGTCCTTTTACGGTACCGCTATCCGTGGTGTGCGTTACTTTGATAACATTAACAGCCCCGACAGAACGTGCCTCAGGAGAAACATAGTCAAGATACTCCATCACCTTTTCCTTGTACGGAATGGTGACATTGAGGCCACACAGGTCCTCTTCCTTCTCGAGTAAGGCAGTGAAATCAGCGATACTCTTCAATTCGTGTTTCTCATAGACAGCATCGATATTCTCATTCAGAAACTTCTCATTGAAATAGTCTGGTGAGAACGAATGTCCCAAAGGATTCCCGATAATACCAAATTTCCTCATCGTTTTTATTTATCTTCAATAACCAATAACCAATAATCCATCATCCTTCATCTTTCTCCCCCTCGGGGGAGCTAGTGGGGGGCTTTACTTCCACGCTACATACATCGTACATATTCCGAATGTAAGTCTCTTGAAAGTTGCTTTGCTGAAGCCTATCTTCTTCAGTATATCCATCATTGTCTCTCCCTGTGGAAAGGCCTCGATGGTCTTGTAGAGGTAGGAATAAGCCGACGTATCATGACTTATGTGCTTGCCATACAGGGGCAGTATGCAGTTACTGTATATGTGGAACAGTTGCTTCATGGGAAATGATACTGGTGTAGTGAGTTCTAAGACGCAAAACATTCCGCCTGGCTTCAGTACCCTGAACATTTCCGACAACCCCTGCTCAAGGTTTTGGAAGTTGCGTATTCCGAAAGCAGCTGTTACGGCATCGAAGTAATTGTCAGGGTAGGAGAGGGCATTGCAGTCTTCTTTTGCAAATGTCAGTGGCCTGTTCTCCTTCTCTGCCTTCTGTTTTGCCACTTCCAGCATTCCATCGCTGATGTCGATGCCCGTTATGTCAGCGTTAGGCATCTTCTTCGCCATCTGCAGCGCCAGGTCACCAGTGCCGGTAGCAACGTCCAGTATGTGTGGCTTTCCGTCTTTCTTTATGTGGTCAGACAGGGTGCTGATGGCTCTCCATCGCCAATATTTGTCGATATTCCATGACAGACGGTGATTCAGAAGGTCGTAGGTGGGAGCGATGTTGTCGAACATCTTCTCCACCTGACTCGCTTTCTCGCCTTCAGATGAGTAAGGCTTTATCTCCTCCTGCTTATACATGAATAAAGTTTAAAGTTTAAAGTTTAACGTTTAAAGACAGTTAGTTTAAGAGCTTAAAGCTCAAAAGTCGATAACCGTTAACCTTTAACCGTTAACCGTTACCCTTTAACCACTCAGTAACATTCTTCTCTATGCGAGCCTCGATATTACTCTGGTCGGTAGAGCGGTCGAACTTCTCACCAACGATGTGTTCGTAGAGCTCGATGTAGCGTTCTGCTACAGACTCAGCATAAGCGTCTGTAATCTCTGGCATTGTCTGACCTGGCTCGTTCATGAAGTTGTGCTCTATGAGCCACTGTCTTACAAATTCCTTAGATAGTTGCTTCTGTGGCTCGCCCTTGGCAAACTTTTCTTCATAGCCATCAGCATAGAAGTAGCGTGAAGAGTCTGGAGTGTGTATCTCGTCAATGAGATAAACCTTACCGTCTCTCTTACCAAACTCATATTTTGTATCAACAAGGATGAGACCCTGCTTTGCTGCTATCTCCTGACCACGGGCAAAGAGTTTGCGGGTATAGTCTTCCATTATCTCATAGTCCTCTTTTGACACAATACCCTGTGCTATTATCTCTTCCTTCGAGATGTTCATGTCATGTCCCTCGTCAGCCTTTGTGGTAGGAGTGATGATAGGCTCTGGGAAACGCTGGTTCTCCTTCATACCGTCAGGCAGTTTCACACCGCATATCTCGCGACAACCCTTCTCGTAGTCGCGCCATGCAGAACCTGTCAGGATACCACGGATAATCATCTCCACCCTGAAGCCCTCGCACTTCAGACCTACCGTAACCTGTGGGTCTGGGGTAGCCAGCTTCCAGTTAGGACAAATGTCCTTCGTAGCATCCAGAAATTTTGCTGCTATCTGGTTAAGTACTTGTCCCTTGAAAGGAATACCCTTAGGCAGTACTACGTCGAAAGCAGATATTCTGTCTGTTGCCACCATTACCATAATGTCGTCGTTAATGGTGTAAACGTCGCGTACCTTACCGTGATACACTGCTGTCTGTCCCTCAAAGTGGTACTCTGTCTTTGTTAATGCTTTATTCGCCATCGTTGTTTTTATTTAATTTGTTAATATCGTCGTATTCTTGGAATTTGTTTACTATGCGTGTTACCAACTTATGTCTTACAATGTCCTTGCTGTCCATGTGTATGACGGCAATGCCTTTCGTGCCTTCCAGTATCTCCATTGCCTGTTGCAGACCGCTGGTATGACTGCGTGGCAGATCCACCTGTGTCAGGTCACCGGTAATAATCATCTTTGTGTTCCATCCCATACGGGTCAGGAACATCCTGATTTGGGCAGGAGTGGTATTCTGCGCCTCGTCAAGTATCACCACTGCATCCGACAATGTCCTGCCTCGCATGAAGGCAAGAGGTGCTATCTGTATGATGTGCTTGTCAATCATATCCTGCAACTTGGCCTGTGGAATCATGTCCTCCAATGCATCGTAGAGCGGCTGAAGATATGGGTCGATCTTCTCCTTCATGTCTCCTGGCAGAAATCCCAGTTTCTCTCCTGCCTCTACAGCAGGGCGCGATAGGATAATCCTTTTCGCAGTCTTCTCCTTCAGAGCCCTTACGGCAAGGGCAATAGAAAGGTATGTCTTACCAGTGCCGGCAGGACCGATGGCAAAGACCATATCGTTCTCCATGTAGGCATCGATAAGTTCCTGCTGGTTGTGGGAACGGCTCTTGATGGGTTTCCCGGAAAGGTTATACACCACAACATCCTTGGCACTGCTGTCGCGAGTCTTGCGACCCTTTACTATGTCGAGAATGTCCTCTTCTGCAATGACGTTGTATTTCAACAGATGCTGCTGCATCTTTTCCATAGCCTCCTCAAAGGCGCACAACTCCTCCTCGTCGCCCAACACTCTGATGACGTTGTCACGGGCCATGATGCGCAGTTTCGGAAATAGCGAACGCAGCATCTGCAGGTGACTGTTGCCTACACCATAGAAGGCAACAGGGTCAATATCTTCAAGTATGATATGCTTCTCTGTCATAAAAACGCCTAAAGCGGTACAAAGTTACGATTTTTTTTCTATATATCAATATTTTTTTGTACTTTTGTGCCCAAAATCTGAAAAAATGCAATTAAATAATCATACATATCTCAATGGGTTTACCTTAATAGTCATTATCCTGGCCCTTGGAAGGTGTGGGTATGACTATAAACATAAAAATGATGTGACACTGCCGGAAGATACGCTGGCAGTAGCTTACGAGGGTAGGGTAGCGGTGTCACAGATGACCTATCAGTTCTCTACTCCTATGTCATTTAAGTCAGTCAAGGGCATGCCGCACAGGGTGTATTCCGTACCAGACTTCTCAAATACATTCCCTGATGAAAACGATGTACAATTGATAGCAGCTGACGAGAACGGCGTTCGTCCTCCAAAGAATCGTGAGGAGGCGGAACATCGTATGGAAGACCTGGTTTTCATTGGTTCTAATCCATATTTTTATATAGACAAGCTCAAACAGAGCATTCCGTATCTGGTGCCAAAGGCCTCTATGCTGTTGCAGGATATAGGCAAGTCATTCTATGATTCTCTATATGTAAAAGGTATTCCCCTTCATCAGATTATAGTGACGAGTGTGTTGCGTACAGACGAAGATGTGGCACGCCTAAAGAGATTCAATCATAATGCGACAGAAAACTCCTGTCATCGCTATGGTACAACGTTTGACATAGGCTACAATAGATACAGGACAGTGTCAACATCAGAAGAGCCTCGCAGGCAGGTGCGTAATGATACCCTGAAATGGGTACTTGCCGAGGTATTGCGCGACAAGCGCGCTGCAGGGCGTTGCTACGTGAAACACGAGGTTAAGCAGGGGTGTTTTCATATCACTGTAAGGTGATAGCAGGTAATACAAAAACGCATCCTTTTTAGTTGGATGCGTTTTTGTATTTGTCTGCCTGTTCTGCTATCAGGGCGGTATCTTCGAAATAGTTTATCTTCATTGCCGCTTTCACCTCCGCGAGTGTCTGCTGACCTCTCTCGCGGGCCACTTCCGTTCCCTTACGGAGTATCTCATACACCTCGGGAATGTGCTGCTCCCAATAGTGACGACGTTCGCGTATTGGTTCCAGACGGGCATTGAGAACGTTGAGAAGGAACTTCTTACATGTGCCGTCGCCGAGTCCGCCCTTGGTATAGTGTGCCTTCAGCTCATCGAGGTTTTTATATTCCGGCAGGAACTGTGCAAAGTCGTCATCTACGCAGAAGGCATCAAGATATGTGAAGACAGTATTGCCCTCCAGGTGTCCCGGATCCTCTATCTTCAGGTGCAGAGGGTCGGTAAACATAGAGTTCACCTTCTTCTTCAACTCCTTCGCTGTGTCGGAGAGGTATATGCAGTTGCCGAGCGACTTACTCATCTTAGCCTTTCCGTCAGTGCCGGGCAGACGCAGGCAGGCTGCATTGTCGGGCAGAAGTATCTTTGGTTCTATCAGAGTCTCGCCGTATGTGTGGTTGAAACGGCGGACGATTTCGTTGGTCAGCTCCAACATAGGCTTCTGGTCTTCACCCACAGGCACTGTCGTTGCCTTGAAGAGGGTGATGTCTGCTGCCTGTGAGATAGGGTAGCAGAAGAAACCTGTCGGCGTGCCGCCCTCGAAGTTGCGCATCTCCAGTTCGGTCTTAACGGTAGGATTGCGCTGCAGCCTCTGTACTGTCACGAGATTCATGAAGTAGAATGACAGCTCTGTGAGCTCTGGCACAGCACTCTGAATGAAGATGTTTGTCTTCTCAGGGTCGAGGCCTGCAGAGAGGTAGTCGAGTGCCACCTCAATGATGTTCTGACGCACCTTCTCAGGATTGTCGAAGTTGTCGGTCAGTGCCTGTGCATCTGCTATCATGACGAATATCTTGTCATATTCACCTGAGTTCTGCAGTTCTACGCGACGGCGCAAAGAACCGACATAATGACCTATATGTAACTTGCCGGTAGGTCTGTCACCGGTCAGTATTACTTTTTCCACCTTTGTTAATTGATAATTGAAAATTGATAATTGAAAATTTTATTTTAAACGCTAACCACTAACCGCTAACCACTAAACTTTAATTTGCCACACTCTCGCACCATAGGCTGGGACAGTCATCTTGATGCCGGTGTCTGCCTTTAGCGTGAGCTGTTTCTTCTCGTCTGTCAGCAGGTCTTTGGCCTCATATTTCTTTTCAGGAATATTAAACCACTCAAAGGCATGCTTCGGAATGTTTACGCTGATGCTATCCTTCTTGTCGTTGAAGTTGCATACCACGAGCAATATCTCATCGTCTTTCTTGCGAATGAAGGCAAAATGCTTCTCAGGGTTAAAGCTTTCGCTGGCAGGATTCACATACATCAGGTCGTAAGTATCACCATCCACAGCCTTCTCCGTGCGGGCTATCTGCATCACCTTTTCGTGTATGTCGTATATCTGCTGCTCGCTCTTCCTCAGTTTGCTGTTTGCCGCTCTGCACAAAGTGTCGATACTCCAGTAGTCGAAGATTGTCGTGCGACCGTCGCATCCTGAGAAACCTTCCTTGTCCATGCCGCGCTCACCATATTCCTCGGCAGCATAGAGCATGAAAGGATTGCTCCTCATCAGTACGCTCGCCACGAGACCAGGAATACCTTTCTTGGCATCTCCTGCGAAGAAGTCGGAGGCAACACGCTGCTCATCGTGGTTTTCCAGGAAGTAGAGCATGTGGTCATTTATATCATCCGTCTGCTGCCAAGCATTGGTTATTGTTGTAGCAGGGGCTTGGCCGCAGATTACGGCACGCATGGTGTCATACATACCGACTTTGTCATACAGGTAATTGAAACCGGCACCGATGTAATTGCGGTATTCGGATGGGTTATATACCTCGCCAATGAACTTGATGTCGGGGTAGGCGGCTTTTACCTTTTCGATAGCCCACGCCCAGAAGGCTACAGGCACCATCTCCGCCATATCGCAACGGAAGGCGTCAACACCTTTCTTTGCCCAGAAGAGCAGAATGTCGGTCATCTTCTTCCATGTATCTGGAACGGGGTCAGAATGAACATATCCTGTCCAGTAATCCTTTCCGTAGTTCAACTTTACCGTCTCATACCAGTCGTTTATTCCGGGATGATTGTCGAAATGGTCGTTGCCAGTAGATTTAGCGGGCTCTTCCACATAATCCTGAATATCAAAGTATGGCTCCAGTTTGCAGCCGGGACAGTAGTAGAAGTTATTCTGCGGATTGAAACCGTCGTTGGTATTGTCATCAGCACCGAAGTCTGTGACACCCTTTGGCTTTGCTATCGACTCATACTGACGTGCGACATGATTTGGTACGAAATCGATTATGACTTTCAGACCGGCTTTGTGAGTACGGCGTATAAGAGCCTCAAACTCTTTCATGCGTTTATCGACGTTTGTCGCAAGGTCCGGGTCAACATCATAGTAGTCGCAGATGGCATATGGTGAACCAGCCTTTCCCTTTACTACAGCAGGATGCTGCTTTGGAATGCCATAGGCAGAATAATCCGTCTGGGTGGCATGACGTATAACACCGGTAAACCAGACATGGGAGATACCCATATCCTTGATGTGCTTCAGCGTTGATTCGTTGAAGTCATCAAATTTACCGGAGCCATTGTCCTCTATCGTTCCCCATTCCTTTCTGGTAGTATTCCTGTTACCATAAAGGCGGGTGAACACCTGATAGATGATGATTTTGTTATTCATTAAGCGATGCCTGAGATTGTGATACCCTCGATACCCTTAGCAATCTTCAGTATCATTCCCTGAAGAGCCTTACCAGGACCACACTCAACGAAGTCTGTTGCTCCGTCTTTCAGCATCTGCTGTACTTCGTATGTCCACTTTACAGGAGCTGTCAGCTGAGCGATGAGGTTCTGCTTTATCTCTTCTGCATCAGTATGTGCCTTAGCATCAACATTCTGATAAACAGGAATGCGTGGTGTAGAGAATGTAGTAGCCTCTATTGCTGCCTGCAGTTCGTCCTTTGCCGGTTGCATGAGAGGAGAGTGGAAAGCACCACCTACTGGTAATGGCAGAGCGCGTTTTGCACCAGCTGCTGTCATTGCCTCACAAGCTTCTGCGATAGCCTCCTTGTTACCAGAGATAACCAACTGACTAGGGTTATTATAGTTAGCAGGCACTACGATGTTGCCAGGCTTGCTGATAGAAGCACAGATGTCTTCAATTGTCTTGTCATCGAGACCGATGATAGCAGCCATTGTAGATGGAGCAGCCTCACAAGCCTTCTGCATAGCCTGAGCACGCTGTGAAACGAGTTTCAGACCATCTTCGAAAGTAAGAGCGCCTGCAGCTACGAGAGCAGAGAACTCACCCAGAGAGTGACCGCCAACCATATCGGCATCAAACTTGTCGCCGAGGCAGATGGCAGAGATAACAGAATGCAGGAAAACGGCTGGTTGTGTAACCTTTGTCTGCTTCAGTTCTTCTGCTGTTCCTTCGAACATTATCTTTGTGATTTCAAAACCAAGAATCTCATTGGCCTTGTCAAACAGTTCCTTTGCTTTAGGATTACTCTCGTATAAGTCTTTGCCCATACCTGGGAATTGGGCTCCCTGACCAGGAAATACAAATGCTTTCATTTCTGTAATATTTTAATTGTTAATCTTATGTCTTTTTACAAATTTGCGTGCAAAATTACAAAAAAAATCTCTAAAAACCTAAAAATGTGAGATAAAGTTTTTCAGTTTGTCTATATCTTTTATTGCGGGTGCTTTCTCAAATCTTGAATTAAGGTCAATGCCTACACACATGGGGTGATGGAATGACTTTACTGCTTCTGCATCATCGGGGCCGATGCCTCCTGAGAGTATGAAGGGTGTTTTTCCGTCATACAGGTTTATCAGCGACCAATCGAAATGTTTTCCTGTTCCTCCCACAGTCTGGGTGCTCTTGGTATCGAAGAGAAACATATCAACATGCCCTTCGTATGTTTTCCATTTCAGGATGTCTGACTCGTCGTTGATGCTCAGTGCCTTGATAATCTTCACGTTGGGGAGGATGTCTGGCATTAGAGTGTTTTTCAGATTATCTATGTATATTGGTGATTCGTTACCATGCAACTGAATATAGTCGAGTTTGTAGTTGTAGGCATTGGTAACGATATTCTGGGGCATTTCGTCAACAAAGACGCCAACATATGAGACATCGGAGTTGTTGAGGTCTTTTATGTCGGAATTTCTCATATCGGGTATTATGCCGGCATTTGTGCTGATACTCTGCACATAGCGGGGGCTCTTGGGCCAGAATATGAGTCCTATCATATCTACTCCCAATGCAATCACTTGTTGTATGTTTTCGGCATCGCGCATGCCGCAGACTTTTATTTTCACGAAGCCAATTATGAATTTTGAATTATGAATTAAGAATTAGAAAGGGTATCCGATTGCGAAGTTCAGTACTTGTGAGTTACGGAATTTTCCTTTGAAGAATCCCTTCTGATATGGTGTGTGGATGGCATAGCCCCAGTCGAGACGTATCACGAAGAAATCAAGGTCATATCTTATTCCGACACCGATGTCTGTAGCGACATCAAACTTTGCAGGGTCTCCTAGTCCCTCTTTTTTGTGATATTCGCGTATGCTGTGTCTCAGGCTCCATACGTTACCGGCATCAAGGAAGATGGCTCCGTACAGGCTTCCGAAAAGTTGTGGACGGTATTCTAGATTCAGCACCGCCTTGCAGTCGCCATTGTGGTTGAGGTATGCTAATGTTCTGTCATCATAGTGAACCTCACCAGGTCCGACGCTTCTGATTAGGAAACCGCGCAGGTCGTTAGCACCGCCAATATAGAATTGCTCCGAGAATGGTGCTGCGCTGTTATTGCCATAGGCTGTCATGACGCCTCCATAGAAGTGCATTACAAAAGTGGTATGACTGTCAATGCCACCTATAATCCATGTCTTCTTTATATCTGCTTCGAACTTCAGGAATTGTGAGAATGGTGTGCCGAACAGTTTTTTGCCTTTCTCATTGAGTTTCTTACCACCAATCATTGCTCCCAAGTCGCAGATGTTACCTGCTTCGCTTACGGTTCCCTGGAAATATATCGGATTGCGGAATGACACAGGGGAGTTGTAGGTGTAGGTATAGCGTATCTTTGGTGTCATCTCGTCATTCAACGCTACGATGGCAGTCGGCGAATTCTTTACCTTCTCCAGATAGTCATCTGTAACATCCGTTGTCTGTCCGTAGGTAAGTATGAGTGGTGACAAACGATGTACGCTGGTGGCGGTAGGCTGGAAGAGATATGAGAATTCAGCAGAGAGAATATTCCTTCTGAAGAATCCAGCCCTGCGTATTGTCTCTCCAGAGGCAGATATTATCGTTGCGGGGGTAGTGTACCATCTGCGTCTGAAGCGCCTGTTTCCATTTACCTGGGTAGATTTTGACTTTGTCAGGAAACTCGGCCACAGCAGTCGTGGGAAAGTCAATTCCGCAGAGAGGTCGAAGTTGTAACAATTTCCCATGTTCTGTCCTCCTCCCACCTGGAATTCATAGTTTGCTCCTGCTGAGACGGTCAGCGATTCTCCTCCTCTGAAAGCATTACGTTTTGTGAGTCCCACTCTCACACCAGGTCCTACGTAGCCTGACGTCTTTCCGACTCCATTCGCCTCGAAGGTGAAATCATATGGTTTGTCAAGTACTGTTGTCACATACATATCGAGTACTCCTGCTCCTGCTCTGGTATCAAGAGAGTCGTTATCTCGTCTGACGCCTATAGAATCGGCAACGGTATATAGGGAGCCATCAGGATTTTTCCTTTTCCTGAAGGAGATATCGATGCTTGAGAAGATACCCTTCGATGCCAATGCGTTGATACTCTCGTCATAGGCATCTTGTGAGAATAGCATACCAGGTCTCAGCTTTGTATCAGCAAGGATAATCCTGGGTCGGATAGGTGGCTTTGGCCTGATACTGTCTTCTTTATGCTTGCGTGCAAATTTCAGTGTGAGGAAACGGGTAGAGACAGAGTCGGTTATCTGTTCCCTCATCTGGCGTCGTATCGTCATATTGGTAGTTCCGACAACCCATTTCTTCAGGGCATCATCGGGTAGGGAGTCAGCAAGATGTGCCTGCAGGTGTACCTTTCCAGGTGTCGCTACTGTGTCAGCCAGAAATGTTGTATATGATGACTTGTAGTCGTAGTATCCGTGATTCCTCAGCAGACGATATATTCTGTTTCTCTCGTTTTCGAGGCTGGAAACAGAGAAGGGGTCTCCGCTATGCAGAGTTGAAAGGTTCTTATTTCTTTTGGTAGGAGAGAAGGATTCTCCATAGATTATCCTGTTAAGAATATCCGTGGGATAGTTGGAATAGCTAATGGTATCAAGGGTGTAGAGATGTCCCAGATTCACATGATACTTGATTTTTTGCTGTTTTGCCATTCCTGAAGAATCTCTCTTTCCGTGATCTGTCGTCTCGTATGTGATATTGCCAGCGAAATAGCCGTTGTTCTCCAATACGCTTTTTGCTACCGATGCACGCAGGGTAGGGTTGACGTTACTCATGAGTACAGGAGCTTTTCCGAAGGAACTGGTGAGCCATTTGGCAAAGCGGCTATCCTTGTTGTGCCATGAGTTATATATCCACAGGCCATAGGGGAAGATGGTGCGATAATAGCTGCTTCCAAAGAGAGCGCCATTAGGTTTTGTGGCGAGTGCTGCCTCTACCTCTGCTTTCGTATCTACGAAATGGTCGTTATGTCCCTGCGGGTCTCCCTGCCAGTCAATCTTCTCCAAGCCGATAAAGAGCTGCTCGCCCTCCTCCAGATGCGAGGTGGTGGAGCATGCTGCAAAAAACAGCAGGCAGAGTGAAATGTATATATGGTGGATATAATGTCTCATATGTATTTATTGTTGTGGACGTTCAGGACGTTCCAGACGTTGTGGCTCTACAGCTTTTGGAGAATAAAAGAGGTCTTTCAGATTCTGCAGTTTCCTCTTGTACATATAACCTGCTCCGAACTGTCTTACATATCCTTCGAGGAAGTCATATACATTATCCTTGAAGAACAGTCGCATATACTGGTTAGACGTTTCAGAGAGTCTGTACTGTACATCGACATTGTCAAAGAAAGACCTGTTCTGCCCAGCCACATCGTTGCCAGTAGAAATCTTTCCTCCGACAGAGATGTTCAGTCTGTTGTTCCAGAATCGCTTAGCGAATTTGAAGGTGTAGTCGGTATGCATGGTACCATCATCGCTGGTTGTCTTGTCCATTCCCATCTGGAAGTCCATTGTCTTGAGAGCATTGCCGGCAATGTTGTTTATCTCAGATTGCAGGAAACTGTTCAGGGCAGAGCTCATAGAGAATGATGATGTATTGCTGTCAGAGAGGTACATACCAGTGGTAAGCATTGTTACAGCCACTTTTCCTCTGGATTCTGTTGACATCATTGCCAGCTCGCTGGCTATCGACTGATCTTCAGGTGCTTCGATGATGAATTCGAGACCCATATCTTTCAGCGACTTTGTTATTACGACACCACAATCAAATGCCACCATCTTGTTTGCTCCATTCTCCGATACGGCAGCCCTCACACGTTCTGTTGCCGTGATATTCATGCGAGGATTGAGGAGGTCGCCCGTAAACTCCAGCCAAGAGCCGTTGGCAATGGTGAAGGTTTTGAGAGGAATGACAGGAAGAGAATATTTCATCTCACCCTGGTTGATGGTATATCTGCCCGTAATGGTTATCTCGCCTGAGTCATACTTCATCTTCAGGTTACCACCTCCCACAAGGTCAAGGTAGTTGGAGTGGTCGGCATTAATCCAACACTTCACATGTGCTCCATCAATGACATTGACGGTAAAGTTCATCAGCATACCATCGACAACAGGTTTTACTGTGGTGACTGTTGTGGTGTCGCTGAGATTGGTGAAGGTAACCAGTTCCTTCAGGCGGTTATCTGTCGTAATAGGTGAGTCTCTCAGGATGTAGTTAAGGTCTGTTGTCGGCAGTACATCCAGTCGTCCCACAACTCTCAGCTTTGACAATTCACCTCGCATACCGCAGTAGAAGTTTACGAAGGCCTTACCATAAGCTTCGGACTGTGGTGTCTCTTTGGCATCGATGAGCAGGAAGTTCTCTGCCTTCATCCTCAGGTTTACGGTGATATGATCAAGGTCTGCGAAATCGATGTCGCCACTTGCTACGAGAGGGCTGTCGTTAGCAGCATAAACCTGGAAATTCTCCAACAGCAGTTTAGAGTTCTGTACTCTTACAGGGTCATCATCAAAACGCATCTTTACTCCGTATGGTATGCTGATGAGGCTGGCATTCTCAAGGAACAGTTCACCATTTACGATAGGCTTGCCTGTTGTACCCTGAACATCAAGAGAACCATCCGCAGTACCTTCCAATCCCACTATCTGGTCTTCTATGAAACCATTGATAAGATGGAGCGGACATTTCTTCAGGTCGGCAGTCAGAGAAATTTGTTCAGTAGTGTTGTTATAACGTCCTATGATTGTTGCTATCTCATTGTCATCCAGCATGACAGTGCCATCAACATAGTGCTGGTTGCCACCTTCTTCCGGCATATACACAAACTGTGTACTGAGATTGCCGATAGGCGATTTCTCATAGACCATATTCTCGACACTCATATCTGTCGATATAGTCATCTCCGTCATGCTATTCATTACGATGTGGAAGTCTCCATCCAACATACCGCTTACCTTCGGAGCATAAGGTATTCCGCTGGTCAGCTTCTGAAGGTTTATGCGAGTCAGCGACAGCGTCAGGTCTTGCCATACTGACTTGTTTCCGTTATCAGTCTCTGCTGTCTCGATATATGGATTAAAGGATCCTGATGTCAGTTCTAATCCCATACCATCATCCGACCTCATCCTCACATTGGCGGTAACAGCGTTTCTCTTTCCCAGTGTGATATGGTTGTCTTTGTTCAGGTGGAATGTCGCATACCCTATAACGGGCTCATCGGGAGTAAGATGAATCCTGAGTTTTCGGTTTTGGTTTTTGTTATCGTTTTCGTTTTCGTTTATTACCATCGCCTCAAGACCAAGTTTTAGCGCCAAATCATTATTGTTGTCAAAGAGGTTGGTATTCAGTGTCAGCCCATGTTCCAGCAGTTCTCCGTCAACGAGTGCTGCAAAGACGATGTCATTGGGTTTATAGTTCTGCACCCTCAGGGCATAGGTCATCTTCATTGGTGTGATGATGTTGCCCATGGAGTCGAGTATGTTGTTTGTGCTGTTAATCTTCAGTCCTATGGTATCGAGCTGATATCCTGCTGTCTGCAGCTTGTGCATCCGCAACTCACCATTGATGCCATTTTCCCTCGAAACATGGAATCTTGCCAATACCCGGTCAAAGTTTATGTCGTAGTATTTCGCAAATCTTGCTATCGGATTCTCCTTTCCACATCTGAGGTAGAAGTTAAACTTTGGCAATGCATCCCTTATCTCAGCCTGGTCGAAGGTATAGTTGTCCATTTGTTTGTTCAGCACTCTGGATAGCTCGTCAGCTTGTCTCATGAGCCATTCGTACCCTCCTCGCATCGTAATAAGCGATTCGAAGTCACCACAATGGATATCTGCCCTTGTTGTATCTCGGCGTGTCATCAGTCCCATTACGATGTCGTCAGGATGGAATGTCTGGACGGAGTCAGTAATGGTGATGTCGCTGATGATGCCGTTGAGTTTTATGTCATCATATACATCGGTATTTCGTGGCAATCCAGGAATCTTCGGCAGTTTTATGCCGCTCTGTTGTACCTCAAAATCATAATGTCCGCAGAGGCCTATCTTCAGAGGTTGATCCACCAGATGCATCTGGTAGAGGTCTATGTTTCTCATGTCTGTGAACAATGTTGCCTTTATGCCTGTCGGCTTCATATTGTCCATCAGGGCATCGAGAAGTATCTCTCCTTCCAACGCTTTGCTGTGTGGGTTGAGGGTGGCCTTTATGACGCGAGTGTCAGCATGCACCTTGCCTGAGAGTGTTAAGTCTCCAAGACCATACTGCTGCAGATTTGGCATTCCCAACTTTCGCAGGTCTGCGCTGTTCATCCTGAAGCTGCTCATACCAGCGTCAACGTTGTATGCCATTGTCTTATAGTTGAAGGTACCGCTTGATTGCAGTTTACCACCATCATCAGTTCTTATGTCGGCAATATAGTCTATGTTGGCACCACTGATGGTGGCATCGATGTCGCCCTGTGCTCTAAGGTATCTGTATGTCTTTACCTTAGCTTTTGCCTTTGCCCTGAACATCGGGCTGTCATAGTTCATGGGGTATGACAGGTCGAAAGGTCTTATGTCCACAGAGGCGAGGGTAGGGATGTCAGCCTTGACAAACGGGATGTGCAGGTTTCGCATATTGCCATGTGCCTCTGTCGAAATGGTTATCGGCATCATAGGCAGATATTGACGCAATGGTGCTGCATCAGCAAGTTTCAGTCCCTCAACAATGTTCAGCACATCGCTGCGTCCTATGCTGGCCTCAAGTCGTGCATCGATGAGTCCTGTGCCTCTTTCGTCAAAAGCATCGAGGTCCATATTCAGGTGTGTGGAAATTCTACTTGCAGAGGTCAGCAACGAACCATCTAAAACAACCTTTGTAGTATCCATATCCACCTTCGCTGACAAAGTAGATGTGATACCCTTAGAATTATGAATTATGAATTTTGAATTATGAATTGAATCTTGTTCCCCCAGGAACACCGTTTCCGTGCATTCCTTTATGTTGGCAGAAAACAGCGGTTTGCTGTTTGCGAGGGCAAAAGAAAGGTCTTCTATTTTTGCCTTCAGATTCTCTACCCTGTAAGTATCGTATGATGCAACTCTGATACCAGCACCAATGTCCTTGATGCCCAGCTGCATATTTACTGCTGTGTCGCGAGGATTTTCATTTTCCTGCATAGCGAAGTCGATACCGCTGGCATTCAGTGAAAGTGTGTCAACCTTTGCACCATAGCCGTCAAACTTGTTTACGCCACCAGTGAATGTTCCTACGCTATAATGTTGTTTTCCGAGTTCAAAGACACCGTCTTCAGCTTTTGCCATAACGCCTTTAACAATGACAGGTATGCTGTCGCCCTTCATCATCATCCACAGGTTTACATTCGTGATGTTCGCCTTCTTGAGGTTTATGGTATATGGCAGTTCCGTTTTTGAGGTATCCTCGGGAGCTTCGTAATTAAGATCCAGGTTTATGTCGGCACTGTCTGCCTCAAGTGTTGTGATGTCGATATTGTTATCCAGCAGAGCCAGCGGCTGCCAGCCTAAAGTGGCACGTCCCAGATAGATATCAAACTGCGGGCTGTCGGGTAGGGTGTCGCAGGGAACCTGCCACTGGGCACTCCTTACCTTGCATTGTTTCACCTCAAGGTCCAAAGGCCAGACGATGTGTATGCTGCCAATGGAAATCTGCATGCCAGTCTCTTCAGAGGCAACCTTGCTGCCATAGTGTACTGCCCAGTTCTGCACAGCCGGTATGTATAACGCTATTGCCAACAGCACTACCAGCACTATCGGAGCCAAGATAACCCCAAGCAGAACTTTTAATATGACAGAAATCTTTTTCAATATGGTTTATCGTTTCAATAACCTTTAACCGTTAACCTTTAACCGTTTTTATATACAGCGCCTGCAAAGATATTTAAAAAAAATGAAACAACAAAATAAATGTAAAATAATTTCCTTTATATGCTCTTTAATCCCCAAACTCTAAACTCTAAACTCCAAACTCTAAACTATTTTTCCTATCTTTGTGGGCAAATGCGATGTTTACGCTTATTATACCTGTTTCTGCCATCAGCAATTTTTTTGCTGACGATAGGTTGTTCACCCCTTAAAGGTCTGAAGGATGACGAGCTGATTCTGAAACGTAATGTGGTGCGTTCTGTCGATGACAGTGTCAGCGTAAGCGGATATGTCGATTATATACAGCAGAAGCCCAAGGGGGGGCTTTTCTCCCGGAAGCGTGCCATTCTCGATACCGCCCTTGTTACAGCGAGTATGCATAATCTGCAGCAGATGATGGAGAATAAGGGCTACCTTAATGCCGTTGTCGATACAGCAATGTATATCCACAAACGCAGGGCTACAGTAGCCTATGTCATATCGCCTCACCATCAGTATCAGGTGCGTAATGCATGGTATGATGTGGCAGACCCATATATAGACTCCCTGCTGCGTGATGGAGGATTGTATAATGGCGATTTGAAACGCGGAAAGCCGTTCTCTGCCGATATGTTGAAGGAGGAACAACTGAAGTTTACGTCCTACCTCACCAGTCACGGCTATCGCAACTTCAATAAGCAGATGCTGACGTTTGATGTTGATACCTCGCGCCAGCAGCATCTCGCGGATGTAGCAATGTATATAGGTCTCTATCGTGCCAATTCGCAGGATACTCCCCATCTCCATCCGCGCTATTACATTAATAAGGTTACATATACTGGTGCCGACTTCCTTCGTGATAAGACGCTATATACCAATACCGTTTTCCAGCCTGATGAGCTGTATAGCGACAAGAAGGTGCAGGATACCTATAACCGTTTTTCCCGTCTTCAGGCAGTTCGCTCTACAAACATCACCTTTACGGAGCCAGTGAGGGCTGACTCATTGTTAAGCGATACGGTTGCAGCCCTCATACCACTCGACGCACAGGTGAGCCTGACAAAGCGTAAGCCCCATTCCATCCAAGTGCAGCCTGAGGGCACCAATACCTCTGGCGACTTCGGAGCAGCCCTGTCTGTAACCTACGAAAACCGTAACATTTTTCGCGGGAGCGAGGTGTTCAGCCTTTCTACCAGAGCAGCCTTCGAGGCAATACGAGGACTGGAGGGATATGACACCCATAACTATTTTGAATTCGGCATTGAGGGAAAACTGACATTCCCAACCATCATAGCCCCCTGGCTCTCTACCGACTATCAGCGCAGGCATAATGCCAAGACAGATGTTGTGGTGAGCTATAACCGTCAGAACCGCCCGGAGTTCCACCGTCGTGTCTTCACTGGCGCATGGCGCTACAGGTGGCGCAATTCAGCCGGAAATGTCTCATACCAGTATGACGCCATAGACCTTAACTATGTCTCTATGCCGTGGATATCCGATACCTTCAGGCGAGACTATCTCGATAATACCACCAACCGTAATGCCATACTGAAGTATAACTACGAAGACCTCTTCATTATGAAGATGGGCTTTGGCTTCACATACTCCGACAGGTATAATTCCGTAAAGGCAAATGTCGAGACGGCAGGCAACCTCCTCTACGGGCTGGCGAATATCTTTAAATTCCCCAAGAACGATGATGGCGCCTATAAGGCTTTCCGCATAGCCTTTGCGCAGTATGCCAAGTTTGATATCGACTATTCCCGCATCATACCCCTTGGCGAAGAGATAAAGGCAAACATGAATTCCGCTACTCCGGAACTGCCACCGCTGCTCCTTGCCCTTCATGCCCGTGTGGGTGTTGCTGTGCCCTATGCCAACAGTAATATGCTGCCCTTTGAGAAGCGTTATTTCTCTGGCGGTGCCAACAGCGTGCGCGGTTGGAGTGTGCGTACTCTGGGTCCTGGAAGCTATTCACGCAAAGACGGACGCATCGACTTCATCAACCAGACAGGCGACATGAAGATAGACCTCAATGCCGAACTTCGTGGCGACCTCTTCTGGAAGTTCCAAGGCGCCTTCTTCATCGATGCCGGTAACGTATGGACCCTTCGTGACTATGCCGACCAGCCTGGCGGCAAATTCAAAATCAGCAGCCTCTGGAAAGAGATGGCGGTAGCCTATGGCATAGGTCTGAGAATGAACTTCAGCTATTTCGTCCTGCGTCTCGACCTCGGCATGAAGGCCATCAATCCGAGCTACGAAAACTCCAAGGAGCATTTCCCGATTGTCCATCCCCGCTTCAGCCGCGACTACGCCCTCCACTTCGCCGTCGGCATGCCGTTCTAAGAAGCCCTAGTTGTTAGTTGTTAGTTCTTAGTTGTTAGTTATTAGTTGTTAGTTGTTAGTTCTTAGTTGTTAGTTGTTAGTTATTAGTTTTTAGTTTTTAGAGAAAGCAATCCCTGACAGAAGTTAAACCCTGCCAGGGATTGTCAGTTATACTCCCCCTCCCCTTGGAGGGGGCTGGGGGGAGGCCTCTATCTCTCCCCACTT
>ERZ842401.2663-NODE-2663-length-23545-cov-8.459855_pt1 | contig 23545 bp, 18 predicted proteins | sample MGYA00521270_ERZ842401 | MGnify/ENA primary metagenome ERZ842401 (study PRJEB31892, sample SAMEA3878208) | bioreactor metagenome | biome: Moose rumen | place: Sweden | collected 2011-10 | study: EMG produced TPA metagenomics assembly of the PRJEB12797 data set...
TGGCCGCATAGATGAGCCTCCAAAATGAAGCAGGTTATTTTTTAACAATTACTTAGGGTTTATTTAGGAATATTTCACCCTCATTTAGCTTATTGGCAGCTATCATCTATCGTCTATCGTCTTGACCTGCGCCATGCTGATAGTATAAATGTTTGATATTTAGATAGTTGCATCTTAGAGATGGCGCAGGTTGCCAAATCTATTTCACACCTGCGCCAATAGTTCAAGTTGAATAAAAAATAATATTGCTCTGCAAGTGCTCAAATCATGCTCAGCAGCATTTACTCGGGGTGGTATGTAACTTTGCGACACTCTGCGCCCCATGTTTACTGCAAATCGGGCGAATTTGTGTAAATTTTGTCCATGCTGAAATTATTTTTATAAAAAACCGGCAAAAACGAGTGAGGAACAACTGAGAATTACTATAGTTTTCCGCTTGCTTATAAAGATTTTATTCTTAAATTTGCAGGCTGCGTTTTCCGTGAGCGCCAGCTGGTTGTAATAAGTGAAATCCATCCGGTGCGACTGGCCCGGATTAAAACTGGAAATGATATGCTGAATATCTTCTACAGAAAAAACGGAAGGATCGAGGTCTCCCAGTCGGAGAATGTGTTTTCCAAGATTATACTTGAGGACGTCGTATGGATCGACTTGCTGTCTCCAACAGGCTCGGAAAAGAGAGCGGTGGAGAAGTTTCTCGGCATGGAGATTCAATCAAGGGCTCAGGCGGAGGAAATTGAGAGTTCTTCCCGCTATTTCGAGACTGATGAGGCGATTTTTGCAAATACCAACTTCCTCACTCCGGGGCCTGAGGAGTATATGATGCAGGCAGTGTCGTTCACTTTGGTGGATGATAGCCTTACTACTCTCAGGGATGTCCCTCTTCGTAGTTTTACTGAGCTTCAAAGACGTCTTCAGGTCAATCCCAAGCGCTATCCCAACGGCTACAGTCTCTTTACTACGATTCTCGACCAGCGTGTCGACCTTGATGCTGATATGATTGAGATTCTTTCTAAAGAGATCTCCCAGTATGCAAAAAGGATTAATCAGCAGGAAGAGATAAATGAGGATCTCCTTATCGACATCAATCAGCTCCAGGAAAATACGATGCTTGTGCGCGAGAATGTGGTAGATAAGCAGAGGCTCATTTCAAACCTTATGAAGAGCCCCAAGTACCCGGTGGATCTTGAGATCCGGCTCAATGTCCTGCTTCAAGATATCACATCTCTTATCAACCATACCAATTTCTGTTTCGAGAGGCTCGAATATCTCCAGAATACGGTTGTGGGTCTTATCAATATCGATCAGAACAAAATAATGAAGATATTTACGCTCGTTTCCCTTCTCCTGATGCCACCGACCCTCGTCGCTAGCTTCTATGGGATGAACGTGATTCTTCCGATGACAGGCACGTCCTGGGATTGGGTGATTATTATTGGCATCATGCTGGTAACATTAGCCGTTACCCTTATTCTTTTCAAGAAAAGAAAGATGTTGTAGGTATTTGAAAATCAAATTTTTTTGAATAATTTTGCACGCTTTTTCGGAGGCGTGCATTTTTTTGCTCCCGAAAAGAGATAATTAATAATGTTTAACCCCTAGTTTGATTTATTTAACAAATTATGGCAGAAGAAATTAACAATGGCATCGTGGAGACTCCCGCAGTAGAGGAGGCCCCCGTGGTAAATGAAGCTCCCGTAGTGGAGGAAGTGAAAGTGGAAGAGCCCAAAAAGAAGGCTCTCAACGCTTCCATCGCTCCCGAAGATTTCGATTGGGACGCTTTTGAAAATGACGGCGCAACTTCCGTAAACAAGGAAAAAGACGCCGAACTTTATGATCAGACTCTTTCAAAGATCGTTGAAAATGAGATTGTCGAAGGTGTCGTAACAGCCGTAAACAAAAGGGAAGTCGTAGTCAACATCGGCGCAAAGAGCGAAGGTGTCATTTCCGCTCCTGAGTTCCGTTACAATCCCGACCTCAAAGTCGGCGATAAGGTTGAGGTTCTCGTTGAGTCCGCTGAGGACAGGAAGGGCCAGCTCATCCTTTCTCACAGGAAGGCTCGCGCTCTCAAGTCTTGGGATATGGTCAATGCCGCTTATGACGCTAATGAGATTGTCAAGGGCTTCGTCAAGACACGCACCAAGGGCGGTATGATTGTCGACGTATTCGGAATCGAGGCCTTCCTTCCCGGCTCCCAGATCGATATCAAACCTATCCGCGACTACGATCAGTTTGTCAATACCACAATGGACTTCAAGATTGTCAAGATCAATCAGGAGTTCCGCAATGTCGTTGTATCGCATAAGGCACTGCTCGAGGCTGAGCAGGAGCAGAAGAGGGCTGAGCTCATTTCCAAGCTCGAAAAGGGGCAGGTCCTCGAAGGTACCGTCAAGAACATCACCAACTACGGCGTATTCGTCGACCTCGGCGGTGTGGACGGTCTCATCCATATTACAGACCTCTCTTGGGGACGTATCAATCATCCTGAGGAGGTTGTCACCCTTGATGAAAAGATCAAGGTTGTCGTACTTGACTTCAACGAGCAGCAGAAGAGGATCGCTCTTGGTCTCAAGCAGCTCACCCAGCATCCTTGGGAGAGCCTTAGCGCTGACCTTAATGTCGGTGATACCGTCAAGGGCAAGGTCGTAGCTATTGCTGATTACGGTGCATTCGTAGAGGTTGCTCCCGGTGTCGAGGGTCTGGTCCATGTCTCAGAAATGTCATGGTCTCCTCGTCTCCACAGCGCTCAGGAGTTCCTCAAAGTCGGAGACGAAGTCGAGGCAGTCATCCTTACTCTCGACAGAGAAGGCCGCAAGATGTCCCTTGGTCTCAAGCAGCTCACTGCCAACCCTTGGGAGTCTATTCGCGAGAAATATCCTGTTGGCACGCAGCACAAGGCTTCTGTCCGCAATATCACCAACTTCGGTGTGTTCGCAGAGCTTGAGGATGGTGTCGAAGGTCTTATCCATATCAGCGACCTCAGCTGGAACAAAATCAAACATCCTTCAGAGATGGTCCAGGCCGGTGATGTCATTGATGTCATCATCCTCGACTTCGACGAGCAGAGCCATAAACTCTCTCTCGGCCACAAGCAGCTTGTCCCGAATCCTTGGGACGAACTCGAAGCCAAGTATCCTGTAGGAACTGTGGTTGAAGGTACTGTCACAGCTACTGGTGACAAGGGTACTACCGTTACTCTTGAGGACGGCACCGAGACTTCAGCATTCAATCGCGAGATGGTCAAAGAAGATGGCAAGCAGGCTGTCATTGGTGACAAACTTCCTGTAAAGGTCATCGAGCTCCGTCGCAGCACCCGTACAGTCCGTGTATCCCATGTCCGCACATACTCTGAGGCCAAAGCTGCCAAGGAGAATGCGGAAGCAGATAACACCAAGAAGGCTATCAAGAAGGTCAATACGGCTATCGAGAAGACCACCCTCGGAGATATCTCCGAACTTGCTGCCCTCAAGGACAAACTCGAGAAGGGTGAATAATTTTAAGGTTACCATGTTGGGCACCGCTTCGGCGATGCCCGTCGTGGGTAGAAATCAGAGCGCTCAAGTACTTTCCGTGCATGAGCGCTTGTTTCTTATTGATTGCGGCGAAGGTGTCCAGACGCAGATGGTCAGATATAGGATCCCGATGATGAAACTGGATTCCATTTTTATCTCACATATTCATGGGGACCATCTTTTTGGGATTTTCGGGCTTCTTTCAACTCTTGGGATGCTGGGTCGTCAGACTCCTCTTAACATATTTGCTCCGGTCAATTTCTCTCCTATCTTGAAATTCTTTCTCAGCTACTATGGCGATGGAGTGGGTTTTGAGATACGTTTCACTCCTTTGAAAATGAAAGAGCCGGAGACTATTTTGGAAGCCAAGGCATATGAGATACTCTCATTCCCCCTGAATCACGGGGTTGATACTTTCGGCTTTCTGTTTAGGGAAAAGGAACCTCTCTGGAATGTCCATAAAGAGGCTATAGCGAAGTATGGCCTTACCCTGACAGAAATCGGGACCCTGAAAAGGGGGGAGGATGTCCATAGGGACGGAATAGTGATTCATAACTCCGAGGCGGCCTATAAGCCATTTGAGCCACGCTCTTATGCCTATTGCAGCGATACAGCGCCATTCCATGAAGCTGAAGGATGGCTTCGCGGCATCGATGTCCTATACCATGAAACGACATATCTCGAGGATCTTTCCGATCAGGCGGAAAAGAGACACCATTCAACTACCATTCAGGCTGCATCATTGGCAAAGGCCATAGGTGCCTCCAAACTTATTATTGGTCACTATTCTTCCCGCTGCAAAGATATTTCCCTATATGAGGCTCAGTGCAGGAGTATCTTCCCTTCAACATTTGCCGCCTCTGATGGAGATGAATTTGAAATTGAAAAATAAATCCCTACCTTTGAAGAAATGTCAGTAAGAGTATGAAAAGGACATTATTTGTAGTATTCAGTTTCATTGTCTGCGCCCTTCTTACGGCCAAGGATGGCAGGACCCCTCAGGAAGAGTATATCTCTAAGTATGCCGGCATAGCGGTCGCAGAGATGTACAGAAGCGGTATTCCTGCCAGTATCACTTTGGCTCAAGGTCTTCTTGAGTCCGGGGCAGGGAGGTCTTCCCTTGCCTCAGAAGGCAATAATCATTTCGGTATCAAGTGTCACAACAACTGGAAGGGTAAGACAATGAGAGCCGACGACGATGCGAAGAATGAGTGTTTCCGCGTCTATTCTTCCGCAGAGGAGTCGTTCCGTGACCATAGTGATTTCCTTCGCTATCGTGACCGGTACAAGTTCCTTTTCGATTTTGACATTACAGATTATAAATCATGGGCTGCAGGACTGAAGAAAGCCGGATATGCTACCGATCCTGGATATGCCTCGAAACTTATAAAATACATCGAGGATTATGACTTGTCGGCTTATGATAAGATGACTCTACAGGAAGTGTATAGCTCGGATCCCGATGCCGAGGAGCTATCATTCGAGGAAGAGTATCCCTCCGAGATTCCTGATTCTCCCCTAAGCATCGAGGCTGCGTCCTCTTCATATGCGGGCGGCATAGAGCAGTATACATTTCCGATGTCCCGTAAACTTTATTCGCGTAACGGAGTCCCTTTCTTGCAGTCAGTAGAAGGAGAGACTTATTCTTCGATTGCTAAGGATAACAACCTCTTCCTCAAGGAGGTACTCCGATTCAATGACCTTAAGTCGGAAAGCGATCTGCTGCCTGGGACAGTTGTGTATCTCGCCTCCAAGAAGAAAATGGCGGCGAAGGGGCTTGACAAGTATATTGTTGAGAGCGATGGAGAATCTCTAAGGGATATAGCTCAGAGATTTGCAATCAAGAAGAAGAACCTCCTGAAAATGAATGACATGACGGAGTCTTCAAGGATTTATGAAGGGGACGAGATTCTTCTTAGGCCTGTAATTCCTTCGAAAGTCGAACTGAGAAAAAGATAGCTGAATGAAAAAGACAGTTGCAATTATCATCGGCTGCCTTGCTGTCATTGCGGTAGCCGTTTTCGGCATTGCTCTTGGTAGGGCCTATTATGATAGGAGAAAACCAAATTTCTCCGGAAGGTTCGAAATGTATGTTCGACCAGATATGACCCCGGAATCTGTACTCGATTCTATGCTCGCGACTGGTAAAGTTATAAAACCAAAGAGCCTCAAGAGGGCATTTGACAGTAGAAAAGCTTCTGAGAGCATCGTGGTCGGTCATTATACTGTCGATGTTGCTATGACGAGTATGTATGCATCCAGCATGCTTCACCTTGGCTGGCAGACTCCGGTAAATCTTACCCTTTCCGGCTCCATAAGATCGAAGGAGAGTCTTGCGAGAAAGATATCTTCCCAGATGCTGGCGGATTCAGCCGAGGTCGCATCTTTCGCACTCAGTAACGACTCGCTTGCAAAGTACGGAATTGACACTACTTCTTTATTCTGCCATATAATACCGGATACCTACCAGATGTACTGGACGGCCTCGGTAAGGGATATTTTCGATAGGCTCAAAAAGGCGAGGGATGATTACTGGACAGAAGAAAGAGTGGCCAAAGCAAAGTCCCAAAGCCTTACTCCGGAAGAGGTGTCCATCCTAGCATCGATTGTCGACGGCGAGACCCATTATGTCCCCGAGCAGCCAACGATTGCGGGAGTGTATCTCAATCGCCTCCACCTCGGAATGAAACTCCAGGCTGACCCTACCGTTGCCTATTGCTATGGATATTCGCTAAACCGGATACTCAAAAGGCATCTCGAGATAGATTCTCCATATAATACATACATGTATGCCGGGCTTCCTCCTGGCCCGATTTCATGCCCTCCGAAGTCTTGTCTGGAAGCTGTATTGAATCCCGACAAGCACGACTATCTGTACTTCTGCGCAGATCCCTCCATGAGTGGATCCCACCTTTTTGCATCGACTTATTCCGAACATATGAGTAACGCCAGAGCATTTCAGGCCGCGCTCTCCGAAAGACTGAAAAGCAAATGATAAAAAAGACAAACCTTTATCTTCTTCTTGCAATCGCAATCATTTCGTGCGGACGCAAAGGTCCCGAACCTCTTGAGCTAATGAAAATAATTCCCGTAGAAGGCCGTCAAGGGGTGGCTACGGACGGGGAGCATTATTATGTCTCTGGTTCAACGGCGCTTTATAAGTATGACAGAGAGGGAATTCTTCTTCTGTCGAACGAGGACCCTTTTAAGGGGATGGACGGGCCGGTCAACCATATTGGTGACATAGATGTCTATGATGGAGAAATCTATGCAGGCTGCGAATTCTTCATCGATGGTAACGGAGAGAATATCCAAGTTGCTGTCTATGATGCGGAAACACTTGAGTATAAGCGGGCTATTCCCTGGAACAAGGACTCTGGACAGGTCGAGTGCTGCGGTCTCGCAGTGGACCGTGAGCACGGAAGGGTATGGATGGCGGACTGGGTGAAAGGGGATCATCTCTACTGCTACGATTTGGCTACTTCCGAGTATGTGGGCAAGGTTGCTTTGGATCCGGAGCCAGTCCTTCAGCAGGGCATTTATTGTATGAAAGGAAAGATGATCATTTCCTGCGATGATGGGGATGCGGAAAAGGACGAGCCGGACAATCTCTATATTGCTGACATGTATGATCACCACGGGAATCTCAAGATAGTGGCTGAGCCCAAATTATTCAGGGTAATGTCGGATTTTATAAAGACAGGGGAAATAGAAGGGTTGACTTTCAATCTCGTAAACGGAGAGATGACAGTGCTTGCAAATAGGGGAGCTCGAATAATACTCGGGATGCCCAAGGGCTTTTATGATGGTTACGATAGGGAGATACACGAACTGTATGTCTATTCCAAGTAACTTTTAAAAAATGGATATTATAGATAGCATATTCACTAAGTATTCTGAAGAAGGACGCAATCTTGTAAGAAAAGCTTACAATGTTGCCTCAGAGACGCTTGCGGGCGAATCGAGAGGCAACGGAAAGCCTTTTATCGAGCATCCCCTCGGTGTCGCAAAGATTGTATGCAACGAGATCGGTCTTCCTCCTGAGTGCGTAGCCGCTGTTTTTCTTCATGAAGCCACTCGCATTCATGACGTGGATATTGCTTCTTATGGATTCGATGAGAGCATATATAAAATGGTCGATGGGCTTAATAAAATTTCGACCATTAACCCTAAGGATACCCGCCTCGAGGCCGAGAAATACAAGAGGCTGATAATCCAGTATTCCAGGGATCCGCGTGTGACGGTTCTTAAACTCGCTGACCGTCTTGAGGTCATGCGTAATCTCGATATTTTCCCGAAGTCGTCTAGGGAAAGAAAGGTATTGGAGACGCTTCTTCTCTATATTCCTCTTGCTCATCAGCTTGGACTCTACAATATGAAAAGAGAAATGGAGGATATCTATCTCAGCTATGCCGAGCCCGAGCAGTATCGCCTGATTACCAACAAACTTAAGGCGACAGAGAAAGACAGGGAGAAGTTGACTGCCGAGTTTATAGAACCGTTAAAGAAGAAACTTTCTGATGCGGGGATCGAATATAAACTCAAGATCAGGACCAAGGCAGCATATTCGATATGGACGAAGATGCAGAAGCAGAAAGTGCCTTTCGAGGGTGTATATGACGTTTTTGCTATCCGGTTCATAATAGAATGTCCGGAAGATCCAAAGATAGAAAAGGACCTTTGTTGGCAGGTTTATTCATTCGTTACGGAAGAATATGAGCCCGACACCTCCCGCCTTCGTGACTGGATAACCAATCCGAAGACCAACGGTTACGAGTCTTTGCATATAACAGTCAAAAACAAAGATAACAGCTATATTGAAGTCCAGATTCGGACCCGTAGGATGGATGATATAGCGGAGAACGGATTTGCCTCTCATTGGTCATATAAGGGAATCAGAAGGGAAGAGAGTATGGATAAATGGCTGACAGCTGTCCGCTATGCTCTGGAACATCCCGATACGGATTCTCCCGAAGAGCTTCCGCAGCCTCCGGAAAAGGAAATATTCGTATTCACCCCATCCGGGGAGCTCAGAATCCTCAGCGCAGGGGCTACAGTCCTCGATTTCGCCTTCAATATCCATACGAATATCGGCTCTCATTGCATTGGAGGGAAAGTCAATGGGAAAGCGGTATCTATCAAAGAGAAACTCCGCACAGGAGATATAGTCGAAATTCTGACGGGTAAGAATCAGAAGCCTAATCAGGATTGGGTCAACTATGTTGTCACTTCTAAGGCCCGTACCAAGATTCGTCAGGCGCTGACTCAGATAGAATTCAAAAAGGCCTCTGACGGCAAGGAACTCCTCGAGAGACGGCTCAAGAACTGGAAACTCGAATTCCCGGACGAGATGGTGACTGAATTTATGAAAAAGCATCATCTTGGGAATGTTAATGGTCTGTTTGCAGCAGTAGGAGAGGGGACTATTGATGTAAATGAAATAAAGGAATATATCCTTTCTGAAGACAGTCGAAAGGCCGAAGCGGCAGAAGCTCAGCAGGCGTCCGAGACTCAGAAGCAAAAGAAGGTCTTTGATAGCGGTCGTGACGATATACTGGTCCTTAATGCCAAGGATCTGAAAGGGCTGGATTATCGTATGGCAAGGTGCTGCAATCCAGTTTTCGGGGATGACGTGTTTGGATTTGTCTCCCGTACAGACGGGATCAAGATTCATCGTATTACATGTCCCAATGCTTCCCGTCTTCTCACCATGTTTCCTTACAGGATACAGAAGGTTCGCTGGGCAGACAGTCCCTCGTCAGGGTCTTTCCAAGCCACATTGAAGGTGACCACGGCCATCGATGGGTCCGTCCTGGGCCGGATAACGGACGTTGTGAATACCTTCAAGGCTTCTCTGCGTTCGTTTAATGTGAATGAAAACAGACGGTCGGGGACCTATGATATTACGCTGAAAATATCTGTGCCCTCAAATTTGGAGCTCGACAAGGTGGTCTCCCAGATACGTGTCTTGAAAGGTGTATTCAAGGTCTCGAGACAGTAGCTAGTCTTTCCAGACTTTCAAATATTGCTGAAGGGCCCACATTTCGTCGCGGTATTTTGCTGCTGCAGAGAAATCGAGTTCTGCCGCGGCTCTTTGCATCTTTCTCTTTGATTCTTCCACAGCTTTTTCCACCTGTGGCCTTGTCATCGAACGGATAACAGGATCCTGAAGCACGGCTGCGAGGTCTGCTGTAAGGTAGCCGTCCTTGAATGCGGAGTTGCTTGCTCTTTTTGCATCGTGGCCAAGACCGACAGAGACAGTTCCTCTGCCAAGATCTGAAGGGTCTGGGACGTAGGACGGGTCGGCGACAGAATTCTCGGCACTGACATGGCCAGTGACGCTGTTTCTGAGGCGGGGATTCCTGAGGGCGCTGTCGGCTCCTTCCAAGACGAAACCGCTGACATGGGAAGTGTCCTCCTTTGAGTTGACAAGCTCTGACATGAGAATATTTGACCGCGTCGCAACCTGAGTAGGAGTTATATTGTGCAGTTTATTATATTCCTGCTGCTTTTTTCTTCTTCTGTCTGTCTCGTATATGGTTTCCTTCATGGATCCTGTGATAGTATCAGCATACATTATTACAAGACCATTGATATTCCTTGCGGCCCTTCCTGCAGTCTGGGTGAGAGCCCTCCCTGAGCGCAGGAATCCCTCCTTGTCCGCATCCAGGATGGCGACAAGGGAAACTGTCGGAATATCAAGACCTTCCCTTAAGAGGTTGACTCCGATGAGGACATCGAAAAGGCCGTTTTTGAAGTCTTCGATAATCTCCACCCTCTCCGCTGTGTCTACATCCGAATGGATGTACCGGCAACGGATTCCCATTTTCTCGAAGTAGCTGTCCAGTTCCTCGGCCATCCTCTTGGTTAGGGTAGTCACGAGCACCCTTTCGTCCTTTTCGGCCCTCTTTCTGATTTCTTCCATGAGGTCGTCGACCTGATTTTCCGTAGGACGGACTTCAATAGGGGGGTCGAGCAGGCCGGTTGGCCTTACAATCTGTTCGACAACAAGTCCTTCCGATTTTTCGAGTTCATAATCGGATGGAGTGGCGCTCACATATACCTTCTGTCCAGTTACTCTTTCGAATTCCTCGAAAGTAAGTGGACGGTTGTCTTTGGCTGCTGGGAGACGGAAACCATACTCAACAAGCGTCTCTTTACGGGAATGGTCTCCTCCGAACATTGCCCTTATCTGCGGCAAGGTGACGTGGCTCTCATCAATGAAAGTTATAAAATCCTCGGGGAAGTAATCAATCAGAGTAAAAGGCCTTTCGCCGGGTTTTCTCCCGTCAAAGTATCTGGAATAGTTCTCTACACCGGAGCAATACCCAAGCTCCTTTATCATTTCGATATCATATTCCACTCTCTGCTTGAGGCGCTTTGCTTCCAAATTTTTTCCTATGGATTCGAAGTATTCGACTTGCGTTACGAGATCGTCCTGAATGGCACCTACAGCCATTGCTCCTTTTTCTTTCGAGGTTACGAAGTTCTTCGCAGGGTAGAGGAGAATCTCTTCGAGCTCTTCGAAAGTCGCTCCGGTGGCAGGGTCGATAAGGCATATCCTGTCAATCTCATCGCCGAAAAACTCTATTCTGGCGGCATAGTCGGCCCCGCCAAGGAAGATATCGACAGTATCGCCTCTTACCCTGAAAGAGCCTCTCTTGAAATCGCTTTCAGTTCGATAGTAGAGGGCGTCAACTATTTGATAGAGAAGTCTCGTCATGGACATCTGCTGTCCTTTCTGTACCTTGACTGTCTGGTCATGGAAGTCTTCGGGATTACCAATGCCATAGAGGCAGGAAACGCTGGAAATCACTATCACGTCCCTTCGTCCAGACATGAGAGCGGACGCTGCGCTGACTCTGAGTTCATCAATTTTTTCGTTGATACTGAGGTCCTTCTCGATATATGTGTCAGTTACCGGGATGTAGGCTTCGGGCTGGTAGTAATCATAATATGACACAAAATACTCAACTGCATTCTCGGGGAAAAATGCCTTGAACTCTCCATAAAGCTGAGCTGCGAGGGTCTTGTTATGACTTAAAATAAGAGCGGGACGCTGAAGATTCTGAATCACATTGGCCATTGTAAAAGTCTTTCCCGAGCCGGTAACGCCCAGAAGTGTTACATCCGGAATGCCTTCGGATAGTGCTTTGGTAAGGCCTTCAATTGCCTCCGGTTGGTCTCCGGAAGGACTGTATGACGAGTGAATCTTGAATTTCATACAGGAGAAATAGTGTTATTTCGGCTACAAATATACGTACAGGGGGGCAAATATTGAAATTTTTAAAGATATTTTGTTGGAATAAAAATTAATTTATATATTTGCAAATATAATGGATTATAGGGCACTTGCGTGCCGTTTTATAATGAAAGTGGAATAGTAAAACTTTATAAATTATTATGAAAGGTATTAAATTTATCGGAGCTCTTGCTGCAGCAAGTCTCCTCTTCTCCTTCAGCGTAAGCGCTCAGGAGAACAACAATCGCGACGAGAACGGCAAAGTCGTTCGCGGTGCCTATGAGACCAACAAATGGTATGACAACACATTTATCGGAGTCGCTGGCGGTATCAATACTGTTGTTGACAGTTATGAGAGCCATGGCATCGAAGTCGGTCAGTTGGGTGCAGCCGCTGAACTTAATTTCGGTAAGTGGTATACTCCCTCTATTGGTGTCCGTTTCGGTTGGCAGGGTCTCAGCAATGAGCCCAGGGACTTCACCCACACCTATGAGGCTGGTGGTAGCAAGACCGTGACTTTCACAAAGTGGGGTTTCGCTAACGAGGAGCAGGTTCCTTTCAACATCCTTCACGGTGATTTCCTTTGGAATATTTCCAACTCCATCGGTGGTTACAAAGAGACCCGTTTCTGGGACTTCGTTCCTTATATGTCAGCAGGTCTTCTCGCTGTAGGTGCTGATTCAAAGACTATCATCTCCAACTGGGAGTATGCAATGGGCCCTGGTCTCCTCAATGTCCTTCGTCTCAACGATCGCATCGACCTCACCCTTGACGTGACTTACTATATCGTTGCTGACCGCGACTTCTACGCAATGCCTCAGGGCCATGTAGGTTATGGCCGTTTCATCGGTTTCCCTAAGGCTACCGTCGGTCTCGCCTTCAATCTCTTTAAGACCAACTTCGATCGTCACAGCTCTATCACCCCGACCGTTATCCCTGTTCCTTTCACTCTTGATCAGTACAACGATCTCGCAGCAAAGGTCAAGGCTCTCGAGGCTGAGAATGCAGCTCTTAAGGACAAGATCGCCGCTCTCGAGGCTGAGAACGCTAAGTTCAAGAACTTCAAGGAAGGTCAGACTTACATCTATCAGAATGGCTCCTTCATTGAGACTGAAGCAACTGTCGCTACCCCGGCTATCGTTTACTTCGACCTCGGTTCCGCTAAGCTTTCCGATCGTGAGAAGGCTCATCTCGACTTCTATGCTGACAACGCTCTCGATGCTGATACCGACCTCCTTCTCATCGGCTCTGCTGACAAGGCTACCGGTAATGCAAAGATCAACCAGAAGCTCTCTGAGCAGCGTTGCGATGTTGTCAAGAAGTATCTCGCTGGCAAGGGCATCAACAATGTTGAGACTCTTCCTGAGGGTGACACCAACAACATGTACAACACTCCTGCAAAGAACCGTTCGGTTACCATCAAGATCAAATAATTGATCCCAAAGGAGATTTTTAAGGGCTGGCCTTTCGGTCAGCCCTTAAATTGTATTCTCTGGTTGCTCATCCACGAAATCCCGCTATTTTCATGGACGGGATGGCCAAACCACGATCTCTGTTCAGATCAGAAGTTTAAAGCGAGGCCAACGCCATTCCCTGTGGCACCGACGCTCAGGCTGGTGTTATGGCCATAGGCATTCCTTCCGTATCGCTGGTTGTAATCGTCGGCAATGGCATTGAGTTTCCTGTTGCCCTTGATCCAGAGGGGGATTCCGACGCCGATACAGGCTGCTCCAATAAGTCCCATGGCTCCGTAGAAAGCCCTGATGCTTGAAGTATCATTGTCGGTTCTCCAACTGCTCGGCAAGTCCATCGAAGCAACACTTCTATTGTAGTCTGATAGCATGGCACTGAATGAAATTGAAGACAGAAATACCGCTGCTCCACCTATGGTGAGCCAAGATCCCCACTGGTACTGGCTGGCCGCCTTTAGGTAGTCGCTCCCATATAGGGATACCCCGAGATAATCCCTCAGCTGCTCGCCGTACAGCTTTCCGCGGCGGTCGTAATAATGACCCCAGCGGTATCTCAGAGGTCCGTATGGCCCATATGAATCATAGGCGTATGGGCTCGGGAAGAGGGAAATCGAGGGTGCGAAGGATTGCTCCGTCCCATTCTGAAAAGAGATTCGTGTGACCCTGGACACAGGCACCCTGTAGTTCGGGCCATCGAGGTTGTCGAACGATTTGTAAAGGATATCGTTGTCGGAGATTTCGAGGACCTTGGCCTCGATGGAGCGGCCGTCAATCGTATGGATGATGTCTTGAGCGAAAGCATTTCCACACAAAGCCATCAGCGCACAAAAAAGAATTATTCTAGCTTTCATAATCGTTTATCCGTTTATTGGTTTGTGGCTGTGGCTGCAAAAGGCATACCGTATGCATGGGGCGATCGCTGCCCTCAATTGCCTTGTCTGGTATGGTGTTTTTACGCAAAAACGGGCTTGTACGTGGGAATAGTTGTCCCCTAGCCAGTAATCTTACACCAAATCCATCCCTAAGACTCGTGTTGAGCCCCGAGAATAGGTCTGCCTGAATAGCAACAAACTGTTTTTTTAAGGTAAAACAATTTCTCTGAGACGGCTAAATGAGAGCAATAATCCTCAACCATGAAGATTAAGGATAATAAACAGAGTACTTCAAGCGATCTTAATCGGTAAGAATGTTCATTAGGTCCGTATTGAACCAGACGTTCTCCTTTCCAATCCGCTGTTTTGATAGAAGACCCAGATTTTCCAATTCGGACAGATATTTCTTGGCGGTATTGATACTCTTGATTTTATCTGAAAGTAGGTTCTTGGGCCTGATATATGGCTGCTCAAACAGTTTGGGCATGTCCAGGCGGGATACTGAATACTTGCTGGCCGCTATGATGCTTTGTGTCTTGTTCATCAAAGCCGTAATGCGATTGATTTTGTCAATCGTATACTCGGATGTTTGAGAAACAGCTTCCAGCATATATAATAGCCATTCTTCCCATTTTTGTGTTCCGGTTACATTGCCAAGCGTATGGTAATACGCGTCTTTATGCTCAACGATATAAGCACTCAGGTATAAAATTGGCAAATCCAGAAGGCCCTTTTGGATTAGATAGAGAATACACAGAATTCTCCCCGTTCTTCCATTGCCGTCTCTAAAAGGGTGAATGGCCTCAAACTGATCTCTCCAGTCGGGAACACCAGCGTAGAGATGATTACCCAGGCACCGAGGCTCAATTCGTTGGAGGGCAAGATTATAGCGACACCTCCTTGGTACGATTCCGAGGAGACTCAACAGAACACGATACCTACAATGAAACCCGGTATGACGGCATTCCTGATCACAGGAGACAGTGCCCGCAACAAGGTGCAGACCATGCCTGGTGGAGGATATGCTTCCGTTAAGATTGAACTTCCGAAAGATTGGGATAAACTGATTACGCCCTCGCAGATTCAGGCGATGTATAATATTGAAAAAGAGCAGAAGCCGAAGAGTTAGCGCGTCTTTTTGGCAAGGGCCTGGAGCTCGGAGTCGGCCTTTATCTTGTCAATTATCGCAGCGACGATGCGGAAAGTTCTGCTATCATGGGTGTAGATGGCAGGGGTGATGAAATTGGTGCGTCCCTGTCGCAGGAGTTTTTCGGCGGATGCTTTCTTGGCGGGATTGCCGGGGTCATATACTCCAATAGCATTGCCTCCAAACATCTTGACTATCTTCATGCTGGGGACATCGGTGTCTCCGTCTCCGAAGTAGATCATATTTGTGAAGGGGATTCTCTTGTCCTCCTCAGCAACGCTTTCATTGACCCTTTTTGCATCTCTCGAAGAGAAGATGCCCTTTTGGATCTTGAAGAGGAACTGGGTCTTTGCGGTGTAGTCCACCGCGATTCCCGGCCATTCTGCTTCGCCGTTTTCATCGTAGATAAACGAACCCGCGAAAATGTGCCTGAATTCCTTGGCGATAGGGGAGCCTTCGATGATTTCTTTGAGTCCCGAGGAGTTAATGTAATGCTCGATGCGTACATTTTTTGACCGGCCGTATTCATTGACATTCCCGAACCACTCCTTGACGCCGTCGTAGAGCTTGATGTCGGCTCCATAGCGATGAAAATCTGACCTTGTCAGCTTGATGCCGTTCTTTCGGGCTTCATCATGCATGAGTTTCATGTATGAAAGGATGTTGCTTGCATCCTGCCCCTTGGCAATACCGTCGCTCTTGGTCCAGAACTCTTGAGGTGTCTGATGGATGGCTTGAATGAACCCGAACTCCTGCATATTACCGGGGGAAAGGGTGCCGTCAAAATCATAGATCAAAGCTACTATCGGTTTCCTGCTCATAGCATTTATATTAGATTTGCAAATGTACAAATAAAAATATAATTAGTATATTTGCAAAGATGTACTAGCAATAACAATATGAATTCTTACCCTCATTATCTGGAGAGACTCCAGAACGCCACAAGAAAGTATTGGGATAAACCAGCCCTTAACACTATCGGAGGAGAATCCCTCACCTATGCCGAGATGGCAACCTCAATAGCTAAGCTCCATATAGTTTTTGAAGAAGCGGGAATTAAGAAAGGAGAGCGAATTGCCCTTTGGGCACGGAACGGAGCTCGTTGGGGATTTGCATATATGGCAGTAAATACGTATGAGACAGTTATAGTACCAATTCTGGCTGACTTTACCGCAGATAGCGTTACAGGTCTGATTAACCATTCCGAGAGTATTATTCTCTTCACAAACGCTGATAGATGGCCAAAACTGGATATTGCAAAGATGCCGGCAGTGCGTGCCGTTTTTGATGTCGATACTCTCGACCTTCTATTCTGCAATGACGAAAAGATCAAGACCGCACATGAGAGTATTGAGGATCTTTTCAAGAAGAAGTATCCAGAAGGATTCGGCCCCGAAGATGTTGTGTTCCCGACTGATAACTGGGATGATCTTTCTACCATAAACTATACTTCTGGTTCTACCGGGGATCCCAAGGGAGTAATGCTCACATATCGCAACTTCTCTGCGAATGTTGATTACAGCCAGAGGCACGTTCCTGCTGGAGACAAGATGGTTTCAATGCTTCCGATGGCCCATATGTATGGTCTGGTCATTGAATTTATCTATCCTCTTTGCAATGGAACATCGATCTATTGGCTCGGGAAGGCCCCGACTCCGGCGACCCTGATGAAAGCTTTTGCCGAAGTCAAGCCTTATCTTCTCGTCACCGTGCCACTGGTAATGGAGAAGATTTACAAGTCTAAGATCAAACCGACAATTGAAAAGCCGGCAATCAAGTTTGCGATGAAGGTCCCTGGACTCAATCAGATTGTCTTTAAGAAGATCCGTGAGGGCCTTCTGACAGCCTTCGGCGGCAATGTCCAGGAGTTTATCATGGGAGGCGCCCCTCTCAATCCAGAAGTGGAGCGTATTTTCAAGAAAATCAAATTCCCTTATCTCGTCGGTTATGGTATGACTGAGGCTTGTCCTCTTCTTGCATATGAGCATTGGACCAAGTATGTAGCCGGATCGTGTGGAAAGGCTGTCGATGTTGCTGAGGTGCGTATAGATTCCGATGATCCCCAGCACGTAGTCGGAGAGATCCAGGCCCGTGGAGAAAATATTACTATAGGCTATTACAAGAACCCTGAGGCGACTGCCAATGCGTTCACGGAGGACGGATGGCTTAGAACAGGCGATCTTGGAATCATCGACGCTGAGGGCAATATCTTCATACGTGGGCGCTCAAAGAACATGATTCTCGGCCCTTCCGGTCAGAATATTTATCCTGAGGAGCTCGAGGCGGTGGTCAACAACCAGCCTTATGTCATGGAGAGTGTCGTAGTAGACAGAGGAGGCAAACTCGTTGCACTCGTATTCCTCGATGAACAGGCGATTGCCAAAGCGCTTCTCGATCCGGAGGCAAAGGCAGATATCCCCGATAATATCCGTCGTGGAGCCAATCGACAGTTCCCATCCTACAGCCAGATTGCAACGGTTGAGTTGATGGATAAGCCCTTTGAGAAGACTCCTAAGATGAGCATCAGGAGATTCCTCTATAAATAATCCATATAAAGATTAATCAAGGCCCGGAATAGTAAGCCGGGCTTTTTTATGACACTTTGTCATGGCTGTCTCCTTTGGAACATATTTTGACAAAAGAGGGTGTTCAGAATATAAAGTATAAAGAAATATGGAAAATAAAGGACAGATTGGGGTAACTACCGAGAATATATTTCCGGTAATTAAGCAGTTTCTCTACAGTGATCATGAGATCTTCCTTCGCGAGTTGATTGCCAATGCAGTCGATGCGACGGAAAAAATGAAGGCTCTCGCCCAACTTGGTGAATTCAAGGGTGAACTTGGAGATTTGAAAGTTAGGCTTGAGCTCGATGAAAAAAAGAAAATCCTAAAAGTCATTGACGAAGGCATTGGAATGACTGAAGAGGAGGTCGACAAATATATCAATCAGATTGCATTTTCCTCTGCAGGGGAGTTCCTCGAGAAATATAAGGACCAGATTGGCAGTATTATCGGCCACTTCGGCCTTGGATTCTACAGCGCCTTCATGGTATCGAAAAAGGTCACCATTGATACCCTTAGCTGGAAGGAGGGTGCAAAGGCGGTCAAGTGGTCATGCGACGGCTCGCCCGAATATGAGATGGGGGAGAGCAAGAAAGAAGACCGCGGAACGGTCATAACCCTTTATCTTGATGATGATTCAGCTGAATATGCAGAGAAATCAAGAATCGAATCGCTCCTTGGAAAATACTGCAAATTCATGCCGGTCCCTATCGTTTTCGGTAAGGAGCAGCAGTGGAAAGATGGAAAATATGTCGATACAGACAAGGACAAGGTGATCAATAATATTGAGCCTCTTTGGACAAGAACCCCGTCGGAGTTGAAGGACGAAGACTATCTTAAATTCTACAGGGATCTTTATCCTATGAAGGAAGAACCTATGTTCTGGATCCATCTGAATGTGGATTACCCGTTCAATCTGACAGGAATCTTATATTTTCCAAAAATCAAGGACCGTATGGCGATAGAAAGAAACAAGATTTCTCTCTATTGCAACAAGATGTTCGTCACCGACCATGTGGATAATATCGTCCCTGATTTCATGACCCTTCTCCATGGAGTTATCGATTCCCCGGATATTCCTCTGAATGTTTCCAGAAGCTATCTTCAGAGCGATGCGAATGTAAGGAAGATATCTACTTATATTACAAAGAAGGTCGCCGACAGGCTCGAGGAGATTTTTAAGAACGACAGGTCCAATTTCGAGTCCAAATGGGACAATCTCAAACTCTTCATGGAGTATGGAATGTTGTCGGACGAGAAGTTCTGTGAAAGGGCTCTTAAATTCGCTCTACTGAAGAATACTGAAGGTAAATTCTTCAGTTTCGATGAGTATCGCAAAGCAGTAGAAGGGGAGCAGATGGACAAAGATAAAAAGGTCGTCTATCTCTATGCGACGGATGTAGAGAATCAGTATGCTTATATCGATGCTGCGAAGGCACTGGGTTATGATGTCCTTCTAATGGACTGTGAACTCGATTCCCATTATGTCAACCTTCTCGAGCAGAAGATAGAGAATACTCGCTTCGCCAGGGTGGATTCAGATTCTGCGCAGAATTTGATACCGAAAGAAGACAAGGTCAAGCTTGAGATGAAAGAAGATGAAAGATATGATCTTGAGAATATGTTCAAGTCTGTTCTTCCAAAGGGTAACGACTATTATGTTGTCGGGGACAATCTTGGAGAAGATGCGGACCCGATTCTTATTACCCAGAGCGAATTCATGCGTCGTTACCGCGAGATGAGCGCCCTTGGCGGAGGAATGAACTTCTACGGGGAAATGCCTGATTCATACAATGTTACCGTCAATCTTGAGAATCCCCTTATTGCTAAGATAATGGCCGCTAAGGCGGAGGAAGTCGCTCCTCAGGGTGAACTCCCTGCAGAGGCTCCTTCAGATGCCCCGGATGAGGAGAAGACTAAAGTCCGTGAAGCGAGGGAAGCGGTAAGGAAGGCCCACAGAGAAGATGTCGAGAAGTTTGCTTCCGGCAATGAGATTCTCCGTCAGCTTACTGATATTGCACTTCTTGGATGCGGCATGCTGAAGGGGAAGGCCCTTTCCGATTTTATCGCAAGAAGCCAGAAGGTCGTCTCGGACGCCTACTTGGGAATATTGAAATAATTGATTAGCAGAATTTTGAGAGTAGCCGGTGTGCCTTATGTTGCACCGGCTATTTCCCTATTAGCTGAAGGAACTCAGAACGGGTCTTGGCGCTGTTGAGGAAGGCCCCGGAAAAAGCGGATGTCGTGGTGACGGCATTGGATTTTTGGACCCCTCGCATGGACATACAGGTATGCATGGCCTCTATTACTACAGCTACGCCGAGGGGATGAAGGGCTTCCTGGATGCAATCGCGGACTTCTACGGTCAGCCTCTCCTGGACCTGAAGCCTTCGTGCGTAGGTTTCTACAACCCTGGCAATCTTGCTAAGACCAGTAATCTTGCCGTTAGGAATATATGCTATGTGGCATTTGCCGATAAATGGAAGCATATGATGCTCGCACATTGAGAAGAGTTCGATGTCCTTGACAATAACCATCTGCTGGTACTTCTCATCGAAAATCGCAGATTTGATAATCTCCTGCCCATTTTCTTGATATCCTTTCGTGAGGAACTGAAGTGCCTTCGCTACGCGTGACGGTGTCTTAAGGAGCCCCTCGCGGGAGGGATCTTCGCCGATGAGGGAAAGGATAGCTTCTACATGAGCTGCGATTTCGGATGTAGTCTTTTCATCGTATATTTCCTCTTTGAAATAAGGCATGGTTCTTTGTATTAAAAGTGTACAAAAGTAGGTAAAAAATAGAGAAATCGCTAATTTTGTATGATTAAAAGAGTTTAATCCATCATAACCACCATGTGTAACCGATTAGTTGTGAAATATCTGTTTTTTTTGATTCCGGCTTCGTTATTACTTGCATCCTGCAAAGGAGAGTATCCCATTGTTCAACCCTCTGATGAGCCAGCGTCAACGCCTGTTCAGGAAGAGGTCCCCTCTGCTCCGACAGAGCCGGCGATTCCCGCTGTGGAGGTCCCCAAGGCAGACCTTTTGGATTTGGTTTTCTTTAATGATGGATCCGTCAAAGACATCTCCGGAGGAGGAATGACTGTAACCAAAATGGCCGGTGCCCCTATGGTCAATTACTACAATGAACAATTTTCCAAGTATGTTGTTCATTTTAATCATCGTCTTGGGAGCAGCACAGGAACCGGCTATATCAAGGCGGATTATTCGGCTTCGCAGGTTATAAAGAACAAGCTCTCCGACGGGCATTCTCTGGAATGTTTCTTCCGAATGGACAAGGCTTCTGACGGTTCCGCCGAGGTCAAGATGTTCAGTGCCATGCAGTCAGGAGGAACGGGATTTCTTATCACCGTCTCGTCTAAGGGCACCCAAATAACATTCCTTCCCAACATTAGCACTACTGGGAAGTCAAATTGGGTATGGACATATAGTAATGTGGTTCCGGAGGCCGGAAGATATTATCACGTGGTAGGAGTCTGGGATAAGTCTCAGCAGAAATCATTCATTTATGTGGATGGGGTTCTTAAAGGAACGGCTGATGCCCCCGGAGAAATGGTTTTCCCTTCTTCCGCAAACTGTCACTGGTTTGGTATAGGAGGAGATGCCAGCTCAAGTAGTGCAACCAATTCATGGAAGGGGGATGTAGCTATTGCAAGAGTCTATGATGACCCTTTGACAGCAGAGCAGGTATCAGTTCTTTATTCACAGGTCGAGACATCCTCTCCTAAGCAGGAAATAATTGAGGTTGAGGATCTTTCGTTCCTCGGGGAGTGCAATCTTAAACCGCTCTACCGCTACAATGTCTATGGAACGGGATTTAGGAGTGGCGACTCCCTGAAGCTGGAGTCGTGCGAGGATAAGAATGTTGTTTTCAATACTCAGGTGAAGGTTTCAAGCGACCATCTTTCCATGACCGTCCCGTCAGATTTCAAGGAAGGGCTCTATCGAATGATGCTTGTTCGCGGCAGGGTAGAGTATCCGCTCGGGTCGGTTTCACTAAGGATTGCCAATGGATATGTAACAATGGGGACCCGTGTTATTGCTCATAGGGGGCTTCATAATACCGGAGCTCCTGAGAACTCGCTGGACGCTATTAAAAAGGCTCAGCAACTCGAAGGTCTGTATGCTTCAGAGATTGATGTATGGGTAACTACCGACGGAGAAATAGTTGTCAATCACGATGATTCCTATCCCACCGACCCTCAGAAACACGTTATCCAGAATTCGACTTTCTCCGATCTTTCAGAGGTTCGTCTTTCCAATGGAGAGACAGTCCCGAGGCTAAGAGATGTCCTCGAACAGCTTAAGCAGTCTGACATGAAACTTGTGATTGAAATAAAGTCTCATTCAGACTCTGAGAAGAATTTCCGCTGTGTTGATGAGAGTATGAAACTTGTAACTGAATACGGGCTTGATGACAAAGTCGACTGGATAGCGTTCAACTATGATAATTGCAAGCGCATAGCAGCGGCGAGACCCAAGGCCATGGTACAGTACCTTAATGGCGACAAAGCACCTTCGGTATGCGCAGCTGATAATATCAAAGGCATTGATTATAAAATGGCAAAACTCCAGGATGCATGGATTTCTGAAGCTCATGCTTTAGGAATGGCAGTAAATGTCTGGACGGTCGATAGTGATGCTGACATGCTTAAATTCATAGGTAAAGAAGTTGATTTCATAACGACAAACTCTCCCCAGAATTGTATTGGCCTTTTGAGTAAAAAGTTCATAGAATTGCCGGAGTAAAATATTTTTTGAAGAAATATGATATTGTATTAAAAAAATATCTATATTTGCAGCCCATTTAGCACACGTTGCGCTAAGTAATTGAATTATTGACATTTAATTTAGATAACTATGTACTGGACACTTGAACTTGCTAGCAGCCTCGATGACGCACCATGGCCGGCAACCAAAGAAGAATTAATCGATTATGCCAACCGCTCTGGTGCCCCTGAAGAGGTAATAGAGAACCTTGAAGAACTTGACGAGGACGGCGATATCTACGAATCTATCGAAGACATCTGGCCCGATTACCCCACAAAAGACGATTTCTTTTGGAACGAGGAGGAGTATTAGGGGGTTAAACGCCTGAAATACAGCAACTTAATGCGGATGGGTGCCATTTTGACGAATGGTGCCCATCCTCATTTTATCGCATTCTGTCGCATCCTGTCGAAAGATAAACGTACACATAAACAGACACAAAAACAGACACAACTTTGTAAAAGGAACAGTAACCCTAAATTGTGTTTTTTTATGGCAAAAGTAAAACCCGAAATCCCGGCAGGAAAATTTGTAATCCTGAACCGCGTCAACAAGCAAGGCGAGACCATCATCAACCTTCGCTTCCACCTGGACGGCTATGTCAAACGCTCTACAGGCATCGGAATTCCTCCCGCTGCCTGGGATGAGAAGAAGTGCTGCGTAAAGTCCTCTTACCCGCAGGCTGCAAGGATTAACGCCGACCTTGCGGCCTTCAAGCAGGACATCGACAGGAAATTGCTCGATTACGACGGGAAAATCACCAAGAACGTGCTGAACTTCATCCTCAATGGCGGCGACCCCGCCAATGAGGGGGATCTCCCCGACGAATCTCCGATGCAGGCGGTAACCGCAAGCACGAACTTCATCGCTTATGCTCAGTCGGTGAACAATCTGCAGTACGGCCGGAAGATGTACGGCTACTCCCTCTGGTACAACAAGCAGAAGC
>ERZ842401.2664-NODE-2664-length-23544-cov-11.304653_pt1 | contig 23544 bp, 20 predicted proteins | sample MGYA00521270_ERZ842401 | MGnify/ENA primary metagenome ERZ842401 (study PRJEB31892, sample SAMEA3878208) | bioreactor metagenome | biome: Moose rumen | place: Sweden | collected 2011-10 | study: EMG produced TPA metagenomics assembly of the PRJEB12797 data set...
CATTTGTGTCAAATCTGTCTAATTCTTTCTTTTGTTTAGCCACAAGAAATCCTCCTGCATATCGGTTAAAAAAACAAAGCTGTTCATAACTCTATTATGTTTATTATTATATCGACAGAAACGAAAAAAAACAATATTTCGCCTTGCAAAAGGCTTCTTTTATATATAAAATGCTTTTTATGATTACTTCAAAAAACGACAAGGCATTATATTCTTTAGAGAACTTAAAAGACGACAGCATTCGCGCAGTAGATGCAAAAGTCGAAGCACAGAAAATTGCATTTTCCCCGATGACGTTTCAAGCCGTCCGCGCGCTCCTTGAGCTTGGCATTTTGCGAAAAATCGCAGACAGCGGCGAAAACGGGCTTTCAATCAAGGCGATTGCAGAAAAAAGCGGCGTTTCAGAATACGGCGCAGGCGTGTTGTGCGAAATGGCGCTCGGAATGGGCGTGCTTCGCTACTCTCTCGACACGACGGCGGAAAACGAAAAGTACATCTTGGGCAAAATCGGCTTTTTCCTCCTCGAAGACGAGCTGACGCGGGTCAATTTCAATTTCACCAACGACATTTGCTACTTTGGCTCTTATGATTTATTAGAGTCCGTGAAAAACGGCAAGCCAGAGGGCTTGAAGCGTATCGGCGAGAAATGGACGACGATTTACGAGGCGTTATCGAGCTTGCCAGAGCGCGAAAAAAAGAGCTGGTTCGAGTTCGACCATTTTTATTCCGACATCGCCTTCCCCGACGCACTTCCGATTGTCTACAGCGAAAACATCGCGCATCTCGTGGACATCGGCGGCAACACAGCGAAATGGGCTATCGCTTCCTGCCGCTATAACGCTGATGTAAAAATTACAATCGTCGATTTAGCAGGACAGACCGCCGTCGCCGAAGAAAACGCCCGCAAAGCTGGTTTTTCAGAGCGCATTTCAACTGTCGCAGGCAATGTTTTAGCCGATTCGACCGAGCTTCCCAAAGGCGCAGACGCATATTGGATGAGCCAGTTCCTTGACTGCTTTTCACTGCACCAAATCACCAAAATATTGAAGAAAGTCTTTGCCGCCGCCAGCGAAAACAGCCTCGTATACGTCCTTGAACCGCTGTGGGACAAGCAAAAATACATCGGCGAAAGCTATGCACTGCAAGCAACATCGCTTTATTTCACTTGTATGGCTAACGGCAACTCAAAAATGTATCGTTATAGCGAATTAGTGCACGCAATCGAAGACGCAGGCTTCCATTTATCAACAGCGCACCATAATCTTGGCAGCAACGCCTATTCACTCTTAGTTTTCAAAAAGGAAAGCCAGCGATGAGCCGCGTTTTCATCTCTCCGCTTTGTGCGTGGACTCCAGAAAGCGAAAACCTCGCGCCCGACGCTTCGCCGAAATTGAGCTTCACCACTCCCCTCTTTCGCCGCCGTCTTTCCCAGCTCACAAAGATGACCGTGCAAGTTGTTCACGACTGCTTGGAGAAAACGCACTGCGGCGACATAAAACAAGTCTTTGCTTCCTTCCGCGGCGAGATAAACAGGGAGTTTTCGATAAATGAACAAATCATCACAGACGAAAATATCCTTCCTGCCTCGTTTTCTCTTTCCGTCTTTAACGCACCAATCGCCGAAGCCACCCTAGCTCTCTCTCTCAAAAGCGGCTACAGCGTGATTACGCCGTCAAAAGAAAACTTTGCCTCTGCATTGCTTGCCGCGTGTGCCAGCGTGTTGTGCAAGAGAGAAAAAAGCGTGATGTTCATCTATGCCGACGAATATGTAAGGGAAGAATACGGAGATTTGCGCCCCAAAGATAACAAAGCTCTATCTTTTGCTTTTGTCATCACGAGCGAAAAAACAGAGGGCTATACCGAGCTTGATACCTCCTCGCTTGATATTCACCACTCAATCACGCCGCAAGATTTTTTATTGAAATATAGCTAAAAACAAAACAAACATACTTTCCCCCTCGCCTACTAGGAGAGGGGGTTAAGGGGGTGAGGTTATTTCTGTGCCTACTAGGAGAGGGGGTCAGGGGGTGAGGTCATTTCTGTGCCTACTAAAAAAGGGGGATTTTTTTTGAAAAACAGGCTGCGCCTGCTAGTCCTCCCACGAACCGCTTTCGATTTCGTCAGAAATTCTGCACCAGCTCTCGTATCGCTCTTCTGCGATAACGCCCGCGTAAACAGCTTCTTGAATCTTGCAGCCCGCCTCGCATTTGTGCGAACACGATAAGCCGTAAGTGCATTTTCCCAACAGCGGACGGAACTCTCTGAAATAATACGCCAAGTCGCCAGAAGCAATATTGTGCAGCACAAACCGACGAACGCCAGGCGTGTCGATAAAGGAGGCACTGCATCTTTTTCCGTCTTCTAATAACGAACTCTTTAACTCAATTCGCATAAGCTCGCCTTTGGTTGTCGTGTGCGTGCCGCGGATATATTTTGACGAAAGCTCGTTTGTGCGAAGATGCACACCCTCGCTCAATGCGTTTATCAAGCTCGATTTGCCGATACCGCTCTGACCGACGAACGCGCTCGTTTTTTCCGCCAAACATTCCGCCAACTCAGCCAATCCCTCGCCGCTTTTCGCACTCACTCGAAAGACTTTGTATCCCAAATCCTCCCAGATTTCAAGGCGATTTTCCAAATCAATATCTTCGCTGCTCGGCAAATCGATTTTATTGCAAACGATTATCGGTTCAATGTTTTCATATTCTGCTTGAGCTAAAGCACGGTCGATAAAACGCGGACGAAACGGCGGCTCGTCGGGAGTGGTAACGATTACCAAATAGTCCAAATTGCACGCCATCACTTGAGGCAATCTTTTCTTGACGTTATAGCGCACGAACTTATTTTTACGCTCTTTCGCCTCGATAATTTGCCCCTTGAGGTTATCAAGGCTATCGACTTCAAATTCCACTCTGTCATTCGGAGCTAAAGGGTTGTAATATCCGTCGTCCGTCTTCAGCCGCTTGCTTTTGAGCGAACAAAGCCGAATTACGCCGTCTTCCCCCTCCACATCAAAAAAATTGTTGCTCCCGCCTAAAACAATGCCTTCCATACTTTTTTCCGTTTTCTTAAAAATTCTTTTCAACAAACTTTACTGTTTCGCTGTTCTTGTCCATTATGTTTTTATCGGCTTTAAGCTCGTCAATCGAGAACCAGCGATACTTTGCGCCGTTTATCCTAAAAGTCTTCTTCTCAAAATTTGCACAGTGCGAAACGTCGATTAAATAGAAGCTATGATGATACTTTTTTGTCATATTTGCGCTCACAGAATACTTTGTAACATCGGTTTCTATCGTTTTAAGGATTTTCTGCACGCTGAAGCCAATGCTTTTTTCTACAAAATCCACAATCGCGCCGCTGTCGTTTTCTTTTGTGCGCTCATACGGAAAAAGATACGTTCGCCACCGCTTATCCCATTTCAAAAGATAGCAGTTTGTTTTATTTTTTATGACAACAAGGGAAAAATGGTGATTATCGCTGCAAGACACGATTTCATTAAACAGCGTTTCAACCGAATAGTTCGCGCCGTAAATGGAAAACACAAACATCGCCGCATACACCGCTCCCAACAGCGCAACTGCGATTTTCACCCTCAAATCGCACTCTAGCACGCCCGAAAGCAATATCGAAACGATATAACTGAACAGCGCAATAAACGCTATCAGCAATTCCTGCAATTTTCCCTCGTCAATCGTCATTTTTCAGCCTTAGCCTCTGTTTTTTCCTGTTGTTTGGGCTTCACGCTGTTAATCTTGTCGGCTTCTGCGTCCATCATTCTGTCAAAGTCGCCGTACAGCTCTGGGCTCTCGTCTGCGCTCACGCACATAAACGGCACAACCTTGTCATTGATGAGCGAAATCACTCTTTCTTTTATTTTAGACGCACTCTCTCCCTTCGTCTGCGATGCGCTGGTAGAACTGTCGCTCAACACCTTGAAATTCTCATGCGCCTCGCTTAACGCCTTGACGTATGAATCCAAATTGCTCACGCTCGCCACCAAAGCCGCATTTTCCTCGCTTTTCAGCTGCAGCAGCAAACTTTCGATGTCGCTCGTCGCCTCTCGGTAAGACTCCGCCGTAACGCCCTTGTATTTGTCCAAAATCTCCTTGAGCTTTGCCGCCGCAGCCTCTTCCTCTGCTTTTGGCGAAAGCAAAGCCGCCTGAACCAGCGTTTTCACTGCGGAAATACAGCGGTCTCTCTTTTTGTCCGCGTCCGTCAAACTGCCCGTTGAACGAGAAAGTTTTAACGCTATCAACAGAGCTTCGCTGTCGCTCGAAAGCTGTGCAATGAGCTTTTGAAAATACGGCGTTTTTGCCTTTTCGTCCAAAGCCTCATACAAGCGCAATAACGTCAATAAATAGTTAGAAATAACCTTGTTCTTACACCGTCTTGAAATCTTCTTCATTTACTTGCCTCTTTCGCCTTGTCTTTTTGTCTTGCAAAGCTATGAATAGTAGACCTATTCGATAATATAGTTTTGACAAGGGGCTTAAGCCCCTTGCTACAGCAAAAGTTTTTAGTTTCTAAACAGGTCTAGTATAAAACGTTTTCCGTTTTTAGTCAAATTCTTTTTCGCACCTTATTCGCTCACTGTCTTAGAACTTTTTTCAAAAAGAGGTCTGTTTTGCTCAATGTCTTGAAACATTTTGCAAAACAAGGTCTTTTATTGAAATTTTTTAAGGACAATTTTCAAAACAAGGTCTTTTCTTAAAAAATTTTAAGAACTTTTTTCTAAACAAGGCTTGTTTTGCTTTTTGTCTTTGAACATTTTGCAAAACAAGGTCTTTTCTGAAAATTTTTCAAGAACAGTGAACAAAACAAGGCTCTTTTTCGTCAACATCTCGCGACATCGCGCGAAAATTCTTTTTTCACACGCTTGCATTCAAGACACAAGCGAAAAAAGACTTTAATACGCTGTGCTGCTTCGGACTTTGGGCGAAAAAGAGAAAAAATGTTGCTTTTATTTAAGAAACGTGGTACAATAAGGCGTGTGGGGACAAATATGGGATTTTATACAGATGAAAGGGTCGATTTTATAAACTCGCTTCTGCTCGCCGTCGGATATTGGCAGAAAGTCTATCGCTTCCAAAAAGGCGAGGCGTGGAAGGGCAACGATTATCAGAAGAAATTTTATTCGATGATGAAAAGCCACGAGCTGCACCCGTTTTACGCTATTCTTAAATCGATTTCGGATATGAACCCGCCTGCAACTCCGTTTTTAGAGATGGTGCTGTATTTTGACGAAGAGTGCAAAAATGTCGCGGGCGATATTGAGATTTCCGAGCTTATTCCGCCAGAAATCGACGCAAAGGAGTTTTTAGACGCTATCGCAGATTTAAAGCTCAAGTATAAATACTCGGTGCGCGTCGAGCAGACGAAAAAAGAAAGGGAAGAGCTTTGCAAACAAGCCGACGCTTTTTTTGCGCTGGAAGACGCGAAGTATTTAATAGAGGAAATCTTTCCGAAAAGCAAAGATGCCGCAGAACCAGAATTGCTCATTTCGCCGCTTTCGACGGGGAACTTTATCATAAATGCTTCTCAAAAAAATCATATTATCGTATCTCCTGAGGCTCACGCAGACGGGGAAAAGAGCTGGAGCTTCCGTTCTCGGCAAAATATGCACGCGCGATATTACCAAATCAAGCTCGAAGATGAGTTGAAGTGCGACATTGAAGAGCTTGTGCCGATTATGAAGCAATACGAATACAACTATATGGATAAAGCATACAGTATGCGAAGCGATATGGACGACAGAGAGGCTCTAAAGGCTACTGTGCGCCAAGCGATGAGCGCATATCTAATTAGCGTGGAAAGTTCGGACGCGGAGGCGGAGGCGGTGCTGACAACGGCAAAAAAACGCGGGCTGTCGTTGGTGGGCGCGACGTACAACATCTTAAAGCGAACGTTCAGCGAAAACGCAAACAAACCTTTCCAAAGAGAGCAGTTTTATTCTGAACTCACTTCGTTTATAGAAAATTCATTATAATTGTTCATATACATTGCATAAGATACCCCCTTTGTCTTAAAATAGAGGCAAAGGGGTTTCTTTACGGCGAATGAAGCGGCTCATGCAGGAGGTGCAGGGGCGGGATTTGCGGTTGTTTCGGACGAAATCGATAATTTCGAGGTGTAAACCTCACCCCCTGCCCCCTCTCCTAGCAGGCGAGGGGGGATTTTTTTGTAGGGGCGAAAAAATAAGCGAAAAAAAAGAAAAAAAACGAGATTTTAGAGAAAAACATTGCAAAGTGGAAAAAATGCGATATAATTGTATATATGAATATTACAAAGATTAAAACAAACAGGCTTTCTGTTCGCATCGGTTTGACACTTGGTATAGAAATTGTACTTTTGCTTTCTGCTCTTGTAATCTTTATCACCAACCACACTCGAAAGGCTTTGCGGGAAGAATTTATAGATTCTGCCGTCGCATTAACAAAATCAAGCGCGCTCATTTTGAATCAGCGTAATTCTCGCGCTATGCAGCAGTTGCGGCTGTATACTATTTCAGATTTGGCTTTGAGCGACGATTTTAACACCGAAAACTGCGCTGAATGGCTTGTGAATCACAGAAAATTGCGCTATCAAGACTTTACGAGTTTATACTATGTTGACATTGCGACAGGCGAGGCGTATAATGACGAGGGGGGGGGGGAATGTGTCGAACACGGAATATTTTAAGCGAATGAAAGAAGGCAATTTGTCGCAATATATTTCAAACCCTATCGGCACATCGGCGGCGGACACATATTACTATGTTTGCAAGAGCGTCAAGAAAAATAATCAGACTGTAGGCTTTTTTGTCGCGTCGATAAATCACGAAACGCTTTCAAAGATGGTTACGGATATTACTCTCGGCGGCACGGGCTTTTTAACGCTTTTGACAGAGGAAGGCAAGGCGGCAATTTTCCCAGACGAGAGCCTTGTGATGAGCGCAAACTTTGTTACGGGCGAAAACAAGGATTCTAAGGGCATCAACGAAGTTACACGAAAGATGATTAGCGGCGAAGAGGGCTTTGCGTGGGTGCAGGCGATGGGAACAGAGTATTTAATGGTATATACGCCCGTCGCAGGCACAACGTGGTCGATTTCGTTTTCGATTCCGTCCGCAGAAGTCTATCGCACGTCTACAAAGCTCACGAAATATGTTGCAGCGATTTCGTTCATCATCATTATCGCACTTGTCGCGAGCGCATTTTTGAGCGTGTATCTTCCGCTGTTGCCGCTTAGAAAAATCGAGCGAAACATCAACGAAATCGCTTCGGGAAATGCGGATTTGACGAAACGAATGAGCGTTACGAGCAATGACGAGGTAGGCTCTGTTACAAAGGGCTTTAACGCATTTATGGAAAAAATGCAGACGATTATGAAGGATATAAAAGGCTCTCGCTTGGAAATCGACACTTCAGAAAGCGATTTGACAGAGGGACTTGAAGATACAATGACTTCTATAGATACAATCGTTTCTGACATTCTCAATGTAAGCAAGCAATTAGGCGAGCAGACGGATTGCGTAAATTCTACGGCGAAATCGGTGGGCAAAATCGCTATGAACATCGGACAGCTTGAGCAAATGATTGCAAATCAGTCTGACGGCGTGGCGCAGGCTTCGAGCGCGGTGGAAGAGATGATTGGAAATATTGCATCGGTCAATCATTCGGTCGTTAGCCTTTCAAAATCGTTTGACACATTGGAAGAGCTGGCAAAAGAGGGAAATGAAAAGCAAGCGGAGATGAACAACCGCATTAGCGAGATTGAAACGGAGAGCAAAATGCTTTTGGAGGCGAATACGATTATCGCAAATATTGCAAATCAGACAAACTTGCTTGCTATGAATGCGGCGATTGAAGCGGCACACGCAGGCGAGGCTGGCAGCGGCTTTGCGGTGGTTGCAGATGAGATTAGGAAGCTGTCGGAGAACTCTGCAAAGCAGTCAAGAAGCATTGGCAAGCAACTTGGGAACATAAAAAACTCGATTAACTACGTTGTACAGGCTTCTGACGACACGAGCAAAACGTTTGGCAGCGTAACGGACAAGATTCACGAAACGGACGAGCTTGTAAAGCAAATTCAAGGCGCAATGGAAGAGCAGCAGGTCGGCAGCAGCCAAATCGGGCAGGCTTTGGAGAATATGAGCGACAGCACGGAGGAAGTAAGGAAAGCTTCGGTTGAAATGGGAACGGGCAATGAAGAAATATTGCTTGAAGTGCAGAAGCTCAAGAATGCGAACAACACAATGAATGAAAGCGTGCGCAATATGGGAAACAACACGGGATTTATCACCGAAACGAGCGAAAACTTACGGACAATCGTCGATGGAATGAAAAAATCTATCGCAAAGATTGGAGCACAAATTGATAATTTTGAGGTTTAATCATTTTTATGTCTGACACAACGAAAAAACCTTCTAAATTGCCTTTGCCAGAAGTGCTATATGGCAGACTTGTTACAGATTCAAGGACGCTCGAATGTTTTGAAACCGCAATAACGTGGTTTTGGGACAAGAAAGAGCAAAAATTTTCGCTGAACGCTATTCGCACTATCGCAGAACGCGATGTGAACCCAGAAATCGGAATGTACGAAGATGTCTTGCTGCAATTCATTATCGGGGCTTCGGATAGCGATGAGTATATCCGCCGCCTCATCGAAATACACGATATTACTATCGACATCGGCAAGCCGATTCCGCTGAGCAACATAAAGACAAATGAAGAGCTTGACAAAGCAAAAGAAGATATGCTTATGCGAAATATTATGAGCATGGGCTATAGCGTGGAAAGAGCGGCGATGACGGTGAAATTTTTGCACGATGCCGCCGTTAATGCAAGCGAGAAGCAGCGAAAAAAATCAAAAAAGAAATGATGACGCTGAATGAAGAACAGCAAGAAGCCGTAGAAACAACAGAAGGCTATGTGCGTGTTGTGGCAGGTGCGGGAAGCGGCAAAACGAGAGCTCTTACAAGCAGATTTGAGTATTTGGTCAATGATTTGGGGATTTTGCCGTCGAATATTCTCTGCGTTACTTTCACGAACAAAGCCGCAAGCGAAATGAGGCAAAGAATCCGTGCTTTGACACACGACAACGATACAGGATACATTTCGACGTTTCACGGCTTTTGTGTAACAGTGCTGCAGGAAGATTCAAGCGCGGTCAGCTATCCGAAAAGTTTTTTGGTGCTAGACAATACCGATATTAACGCAATGCTAGAGATTATCTACGAAGAGAGGGGCTTGACGCTTCGTGATATGACGTTTAGCAATGCGCGCGATATGATTGAGATTCGCAAATTATTCAAAGACCCGCTTTATTACAAGTCGATGATTGCATCTAATCTTGAAGAGTTGCATAGCCTTTATTTGAATGCGACAAAAGCGGACGACATTATTTTTTACGGGTATCTGTATCAAGAAAAAAAGTGTTTCGCATTAGATTATAATGACTTATTGACGTTCACACTATATATTTTTCAAGAGAATAAAGAAATCCGCGAAAAATGGCAGCAGCGTCTTGAGTATATAATGATAGACGAGTTTCAAGACATCGACGACATACAATATAAATTGATGAACGCGCTTTGTGCGTATCATAAAAATCTCTTTGTCGTAGGCGATAGCGACCAAACAATTTATTCATGGCGCGGAGCTTCTGGAAAATATTTGGCAGAGTTCAACAAATACTTTGTGCCGACAAAAACGATAATGATGAACCGCAATTATCGCTCTACTCCCGAAATCATCGCAGTTGCAAACTCGCTTATTGCTAAAAATCAATCGCGCATAAAAAAAAAGCTGGTCGCAATGCTTCCGCACGGCGAAAAACCGATTTTCTTTCACGCAAAAAGCGCAGATGAAGAAGCGCAATACATTGTACAGAAAATCAAAGACTTTATCGCAAGCGGTGTATCTGCAAATGACATTGCGGTGCTGTTTCGCGCGCATTATATTTCGCGAGCTATCGAGGAGGCTTTTCAAAGGGCAGAACTCCCCTACACTCTTTCGTCGGGAGTGCCTTTTTTTGAGCGCGCAGAAATAAAAGATTCTATTTCGTATCTTAGAATGATTGCATACAAAGATGATTTGTCTTTTCTCAGAATCGCGAACAAACCGAAGCGCAATATAGGCGAGCGGCGGATTTCTTATCTAAAAGAGTTTGCAGAGAAACATAATTGCACTTTATACAAGGCGTTGCAACTATGCGTTGACGATGAGCTATTTTCCAATACCAAGGCAAAAGATTTCATAGCCTTAGTCGAAGAATATGCGGCATTGTATAAAAATATGAGCATAACAGAGATTTTCGGGCTTCTTATGAACAAAAGCGGTTATGAGAAAGCACTTCGTACGCTTGGCGACCAAGAGAGGCTTGATAATCTAGCCGAATTAAAGCAGTCGATGTATGAATATGAAACAAGTTGCGGCGAAGAATGTTCGCTCGAAAACTATTTGATACACGCCTCGCTTTTTGCGGGAGAAGACGAGGGAAACACGAAAAAAGCTGTTCGATTGATGACAGTACATAAGGCAAAGGGGCTTGAATTCCCTATAGTGTTTATAGCAGGGCTCAACGAGAATATTTTTCCGTCAAAGAAAATCGACAGCATAGAAGCGATGGAAGAAGAGCGCAGGTTAGCATTTGTTGCATTTACGAGAGCCGAAAAGTATTTGTTTTTGACCGATGCAGAGGAATATACAAAAGAAGCAACGTATCGCCACCCGTCGCGCTTTATTTTCGATGTTGACAGCACTTTATTGCATTATGAAACAGAAATTTCAGAAGACTCAAAGCAAGAAGCGATTAGCTACATCGAATATAAGAATAGCGCACTTACTAAGATGTCAACTCTTTCATCTTTAAGCGAAGGAGATAGAGTTAAGCACGCAATTCTTGGCAGTGGCGTAGTTTTAGCCATTGACCGCGAGAAAAAGCAGTACACGATTCAATTCGCCTCTATCGCCACGCCAAGAAAAATGTCTTTCAAAGCACCGCTAGAAGCTGGTTAGATTTCAATATAATCTCTTAATCCACTAGCTCTTCGAGGGTGACTAAGTCGTCTTAAAGCTTTTGCTTCTATTTGACGAATTCGCTCTCTTGTTACACCAAAGAAATCTCCAGCCTCTTCTAATGTCATAAAATATCCATATAAATAATGCAATTCACCATATCCTAAACCGTATCGCATATTTAAAACTTCTTGCTCTCTTGCAGGCAAAGTACCTAAAACAGAACGAAGCTGCTCGTGTAACAGTTTATATACACATTTTTCAGCAATATAATCCTCTGCTAGTACAGAAATATCATCAATATCAATTATAGGCAACAACATTCGTAAATTGGTATACGAAGTTTCAGCATCTATTTCAAAAACAGATTGTATTTCTGAAATCAAAGCATTAGAGATACGATAATCTACAAAAAAGGATTCGTGATTCTTGCAGATGTATTTATAAATCTTTTCATGAAGTTCTTGTGCATGCGCAGGGATTACCCACCAAGAACCATTTATCTGCTTATTGCGATTGATATAATTCAATATCCAAAATGTCGAATAACTTTGAAACTTGTCATGTTTCGCCAAATCAAATTTATCTATTGAAACATGAAGTCCAATCATACCATTTTGCACAGTATCAGAAAGCGAAAGATTATATTCTATGGCTTTTTGATATGCCACTCTCAAGACATTTCGCATATTCATCTCAAAAAGCCTATTTCGTGCAAACTTGTTTCCAGATTTTATCTGAGGATAAAGATTATCAACTTCGTTTTTTGAGCAGGCTTTACTTTCCGAACATAATCGACAAGAAATTTTAGAGATGGTTCTTTTTTGATTATCTTTGTATAGAGTTCTTCATAATCAATTTGAGCAGCATCGTATTCCGTTTCTGTTTGACTTTCCGAGCTTTCATTGCTTTTCGGCTTTTCATCAGAAATAAAGACACCTCGCGATAAAAGCTCAGAACAAATGCGTTCTGTCTGAACAATAGAAACACCTGCTTCTACCAGCTCTGAGAAAATCTCATCATTTGTCAAAAAACCTTTTTTCTTGTACAGAGCAAAAAGGCTTTCAATAACAGCTTCATTCATTTTATTCAGACATCCGTCTACAAAGTTCAATCAGATTTTCGCCGTTAACTTCTGAGTTATAACGTTGGTTGAAATCTTGAATAAAATTCATCAAATTCAGAAGATAATCTTCTTGCTTACTTGCATTTCCAATCAATTTTTCATACAAAACTTCAATTCCACCGAGAGTATATCGCTCAAAAAGTTCTCGGTCAGATTTGTTCTTTTCATCATCGCCATAATAGCTAAATGCTTTTGCAAGTCGTTCATCAAAGTTTGACTCGTGCTTCTCGTCAAGCAACATTATGAGGCGGTAATTAAACATCAAATCATCATAGATGTTGTTTATTTGGCTCAAAAAGATTGTATAATCTTTTTCCCCTGAGGTCGATTTTTCTGCCTTACGCCCATAGAGAAAACCAATCACAGCAGCACATTTATATACGTCATACGCATATCGAAAAAACTTGTTCTTTTTATCATCGAACTCTGCAACCAATCGGCGCATATAATCACCGTGTTTGCCCGTCAGACTTATGTCTTTATCAAACATCACGCTTCCTCCATATATGTTTCAAACTCGTTCTTTTTGACGAATTTGTATTTTTTGCCGATTTTTCCGCTCATATTTGCTTCCGCAATTTCTCCGTCTTTGTCATTGATAAAGATAATCAGCTGTTCCGCAATATTCGGCAAAACATCGCAGATTGTTTGAATTCGCGTCTTGTCGAAAGCTGAAAGAGGTGCGTCCATCACAAGCGGATACGATTCTGTTACAAGCAGTTTATTTCCACCGCTTTGATTTTCCCTCGCCATTTTAATAACAGTAGAAATAAAAGCAAGAATAACAGAAAGACTCTGTGCTGTAGAAGTTTCAACATCTTCATTGTAACCGTTGAAATCATTTACAATGATTTTGATATTGTACTTTTCATCAATTTTGAGAGAAAGTCCGCCGTTGTAGATTTCCTTGAAAATCTCGTTTATCGTTTTTTCAAACTCTGCACGAACTTTTGCCTCTTCCTTATCGTATTCTTCTTTTAGAGAATTATAGATGAACTCAGCATATTTCATATAAAGAGAGATTTTCTTGTTGCTGGCATTGATATTGATGTACTTGCTCAACGACTGATTTTTACCGTTGATTTGATTGGTCAAATCAGAAATTAACTGACTTTTCTTACCGCGTTCTTCAGTCAATGCTTCTTTTGATTGTTCCCATTGTTTGAGTTGCTTTTGCTTCTGCTGAATTTCTTGCTCACTCGATTTTGCAAGTTTATCGTCCAATACTGAAATTTTTTCAGTCAGTTCTGATAAATTCTTATCGTAAGAACGAATTAACGAATATCTCTCTTCCATATCGTCAAAGAAGTTAGGAGTTTTTGTCTTTTCTTTGGCAATACCAACAAAGTTTCTGATTGAAGTTCCAAGAGATTGAGGCGGAATAAACTTTAACTGCTCAATCAAATGCTTGTATAACTCGCCCCCATTTTCAATTTTGCAGCCACAAATACACTCCCTTCTCTTTATCAGATATTCAATCGTCCGAGCATGAATATCAGGGATTCCAGAATCTTTTATATCCGCCTTATCAATCAGCTTCAAAACATCGCTGATGAGTTTGCGAATAAAAAAATTGTAATTGCCATCAGAAAATCCTTTCAAAAAGCCATTTACCGCATTTAATCGGTCTTCTTCGTCGTTAGATTGAGTATTGACATACTCTTCTCTTTGCTTGAGGTCATTTTCAATAGTTGAAAATTTCTTCAGCTCGTTCCTAAGATTCCCCATCTGCTTATTAGCAGACTCAAACTCTCTTTCAATCTCATCAAGACGAGCAGAAGTTTTTACTTTTGTTTCTTCAAGAGCGGTGATCTCATCATTGAGTTTTTGAAACTCGACATTTCCCTGCGTATTCAACTCTTTTCTGTAAGAACGAACAACAGAACTTACATTTCTCGCTCCATTCAAATGAAACAAGGCATTTTCAAATGCTGATAATCCCAACAAATTACGAACTGCTTCTGAAAACTCTTTTGTCTTTCCTGCAGCAATTTCTTTGCTCATTACGCCAATTCTTTCACCATCAAAAAAGAAATAATGCGAAAGTTGCTGTGGAAGAATTTTGTTCACTTCACTTTCAAGAACATTCTCTGCAAAGTTCTTTTTCTGTCCATCGTTTTTATCCTTATATTCCAAAACAAGGCTTGAGTTTGCTTTCGATTTTATGTTTCCAGTAGAATCCTTGTTATATATCTGATTCCGTTTGCATACATACTCTGTATTGTTGTGTGTAAATTCAAGGAACACAGAAACATTACATTCATCGCTAGGATTCATTTCCTGTGCAGTCGATTTACAAATAAGGCTTTTGTCGCTAAACACAGTTTCTCCATACAAGCACCAGCTAAAAGCCTGCGAAAATGTTGTTTTTCCAGTTCCATTCTCACCGACGATTATGGTAACATTCTGATTTTCATTTTTGGAAAAACTTATTTCCTGTTTTCCCTTAAACTGACGAAAATCTTTCAATACCATTCTTTTTAGTAGCATTGAACTTCCTCCTCAATCAAACTCTGAATTGTCTTCACTATCGAAGAACTTTCATTACCCTTTGCTTTTAGAGCATTGGCTTCAGCAATAATGATTTTTTGCATAATGCGCATAGCCTTTCCTTTGTTCACATCTGCAAAATCATCTTTTTTTTCAGAATTCATCAAAATCCTCCATTGATTCATCAATATGTTCATTTGCCTGATAAGCAACACGAATTTCATTCAGTATTGCTTCTGCTTCAACCCAGTTCATAGAAATACGCGCAAACTCTTCTGCACGTCTAAGCTCGCGAATTACAAGCCCTTTCACTTCATTCACTTGATACTCTGTAAAAGAAGCCACATTTTCCAGTGGATACGGCAAAGTAATAAAATCAAAAATCTCCGCAAAATCTTTTCCCTCTGCACGACGCAAAACTCTACCACGACGCTGAATATACTCTTTTGGATTTGTTGTACTTGCCAAAATAAAAGCCGTTTTTATTTTTGGAATATTCACGCCCTCATCAAGACACTTTATTGCAACCAAAGCCTGCAAATCCCCATTTGTAAATCGTTCTTTCAACTCAAGTCTTTCTTTTGCACTTTCACTTGATGTAAAATGATGATTCTTTATATCAAGTTCATTTCCTAACATTTTGGAAATAGTTACAATCTGTCGCTCTTCTTTTTCATCTACAGAAGTTTCATCTTCAGCTTGAGCAAGCACAGTTGTTGCACCACAATAAACAAGAATATGCGTAGCATTTTTATAAGGCAAAATTTTTGTTTTCAAAACAGAAGTTTTTGCTTTTGCACCTGCGATAATTCTTGAACGCTGAATTGCAAGTATTTTTCCGTATTCTGTTAATATATGATGTCCGTTTTTATCAATAATCTGATTATTCTTTATTTCATTTGTCAATTTTTTATATTCACAAAGCTCGTCATCATCGAAGAAAACAAGAACAGGATAATATTTGTATGGCGTCAGTTTTTTCTCTTTTATTGCACGCTCAATATCATATTCAATGCACTTTTCGCCAAAGAAATCAAAGAGTTTTTTCGTGCCATCTGCATCACCGTGTCGATTTATTGTTGCAGAAAGTCCTATCCTGTATTGATAAGATTCCAAAAGCCATTTTGAAAGATACGGAGCACCAAAATTATGAGCTTCGTCCACAATCAAAACTTTTGGAAAACGAATTCTCTCTATCTGTTCTTGCACAAATTTTGATGAAAAAGTTGCATTAGTACAAATAAAACAAAAGAAATCTTTATTCAAACTCTTTAATTGAATATCAATAACTGAATTTTGTAGATTTCTCTTCCAATCTTTTTGCGGCGAAGCAGAAAAGCCAATAATCGGCTGAATATTGAACTTCACAATATCCTCAACCCACTGCTCGACCAAGTGCTGATACGGACATACAATTATTGCAAAGAGTTTTTCAGGAGATTTATCTTCAAACAATCTTGTAAGAGCCGAAAGCCCCGTAAGCGTTTTTCCAGTTCCTGTCGCCATATCAAAAATACCGCGATAATTTTGAACTGCCCAATTATTCACCGCTTCTTTTTGGTAATCGTGTAATTTCAACCATTGCGGCATTTTTGGCGTATTAGGCTTTTCTCTCTCCGCATTCGCCGCCGTATTGCTTGCACTTTCTGCCCCGTATTCCTGTTCGTCTATGTCATATCGAGGGGCGTTTGTTTTATATCGCGCCACAAACTCCGCCTTTGGAAACTCCACCGTTTTCAATTTCGCATCTTTGCCTCTCCAAATCGCGTCAAAAGCCTCTTGCTTTGTTCTTACTCGCTCAGTATCACTTTTCCACGAGCAATATACATCGAACGCTTCATAATTATTTTCAAATCCCGTTTCCGTTTCATTCATCGACCCAGAAAAAGCCACCGCATTCCCCTCGCTATCCTCGATAATGCCGAGCTTTTCGTGATACATTCCCGACTCTGTAAACGCAATTTTTATATCAAGATTCCCGTTTGCAATAAGCTGTGCAAGTAAATTCAGTCTTTCTTCTTCAAACTTTGTTTTCGGCTCATAAAAACTGCTTAAAATCGCGCTTTCTATAATCCTCTTCCGCTCTTTATAGCCCGCTTTCATCGCCTCGATGTCTTCTTTCGATAATTTCGGCGAAGTAATCAGCTCAAATTTTCCGCCTTTTTCCGCAAACGTGCAAATTCCCTTAGAAAATTCCGCCAACGCCGACGAAGAGAAAAACCCCGTAGCCCGCTTGTAACAGACGGCTTTTGACAAAAGCGGAATAAAAAAGTTTTTTACGACATCATAGTGAAGCGTCCTGTATTCTTCTTTTATCGCAACATCTCTCAAACTCATTTTTCTTCCCCTTTCTTCCTCGTTCCCTTTTCTCCCCCTACAGATTGTCTTTGATATAATCAAGTGCGCACTCTAGCTCTGCAAAGTCTTCATCATTCGTGAAATAGCTCGTGCTGAATCGGATTGTGCCAGCAGGGAACGTCCCCAGTGTTTTATGAGCCAACGGCGCACACTGCAAACCGCTTCGCACTGCAATATTCCGCTCTGCAAACACGCTCGCCGCCGTATCGCTCGGAAGATTTTTTATCACAACAGACACAATCCCGACATATTTTTTCTTTTCATAATTCCCAACAACGCGAATAAACGGATATTTTTCAAACAATGAAAGCAACCTTTGCCGATGTTCGCTCTCTTTTTCAAATAAATTGTTCACACCCGTTTCACTCACCCACTTCACCGCCGCATATAAGCCCGCAATGCCAGAAATATTCATCGTTCCCGCCTCAAATCGCTGCGGCACATCATCAGGCATATCTTGCTTCGCGCTCTCAAAACCCGTTCCGCCAAAAATCACAGGCGGCAAATCAAAATCGCTCTTCATCACAAATCCCGTAATTCCCGTCGGCGCATACAGCGTTTTATGAGCCGCAAAGACCGCAAAATCCACAGTTTCGCTTCCGCAATCAAAATCCACCAGTCCCGCCGTCTGCGCCATATCCAACAGCGTAATTGCACCGTACTTTTTCGCAGAGTCAAAAATCTCCTTTGCGCTTTGCACAACTCCGCACACATTACTTGCGTGGCTTATAATAACAAGGTCAGGCTTTTGCTGCGAAAATTCTTTTTCTATCTCGCCAATCTCTTCGCCATTTTTCACGAACGGCAAAACGCGCACCGTTATTCTTCCCATCTCTTCAAAATAATGCAAAACCCGCGTAACCGCGTTATGTTCAAACGGACTTATATACACCGTCTTCACGTTTTGTTTTTTCAGAAGCCCCTGAATGATGACATTCAGCGCAATCGTCGCACTCGGCTCAAAAATCACCTGTTTCGCCGTGCAATGCAGCAATTCACACAGCTTTTCTCTCGTGTCCGCAATCAGTTTCCCCGCCGAAACGCCCCCATTTCCGCGCCCGTAGCTCCCGACGGAAGAACGATAAAACGAATCCATAAAATCATATACAACGCTCGGCTTTGGAAATGTGGTCGCCGCATTGTCAAAATTTCTCATTTCTGCCCGCCTCCCCTAGCAAAGTTCGTGAAGCGCATTTATCAGCACTTGCCGTTTTTCCGCAACAGAAAGCGACTCGGCAAACGTGTCTAGCGCGTCGCTTATTTTGTTAAAAAGGAGCTTTGAACGCGGAGAAAGAGGCGCGGTTTCAAGTTTTATGTCGTTGTCAGAAGCGTTTACAGAGGTTTCTACCGTATTTTTGAACATTTCTATGCATTTTTTGAAAGAATCTATCGATTTCTCATCAAGGTATTCTAAATCTAACGCAGTAGAAGTGAAAACTAAAGAGCGAATAAACTCGTTTTTGTCTATTTCTTCGTGAGAATATGACAAGAATAACGAAAACAATCGACTTTCTTTGCTAGAATGTGGACATTCTTTGCTCTCCCATTTTTCCGCATACGTCCATTCTTTTATATTTCCGCCGAAAATGCGCAAAATTTCGCTAAACAACTCTTCTTCTAACGCTTCAAGCCGTGTGTCAAAGAAGTTTCTTGCTTTGCTTATTTCGTCAACCGACAAAATCGAGGGCAGTGCAGAAAACAAAAACTCCTCGCAGCCAACATTTTTCTTGCACAACGCCACAAAATCCGCATACTTTTTTTCTGTGCTTCTCTCGCTATTTTCTGTATACAGCTCTTTTACGCATTTGGGAAGCGACAGATAATAGCGCAACACCGCTTTATACACATATTCGACTTCAGAAGCCTCCGCCTCACTTTTCACGATGTAATCAGCAAAGACCCGTTTCAGCTCGCTCAATATCGCCTCTTTTTCGCCGTCCCACTCAAAAAGCGACATCTCAAACGCCTCTGGGCTTTTGTCGAGTGCAAGCAGTGTTTCAAGGCTCAACGGCTTTTCTTCGCCATCGCATTTTATGACAATCGACTTTCGGTATATATGAAACACCACGGCAAGATAAATCGGAATCACGCCGCGCCGCAGCCCTATTTTTCGCTCTTCCCCCGTCAGCTCGTCATAAAGCTCGCTCATCTTTCTCGGATTTTGTGCGCACGATACAAAAAACGCCTCAATCACTCCGAGCATATTATCAAGCAAGTCATCTCCCGTGTGCAGCGTCAGCGTTTCGCCTGAAAGAATATGCGGACGAAGAAGCATACTGCGCATTATCGAAACATCTTGCCCGTTCGCCAAAAGCCCCAAGTTTTCCTCGATGTCGCGCCTGAGCAGTGCCGAAATAATCTTGTTTCTGCTCGAAAACACTTGCGAGGTTATTTCGTTTTTGTTTATCACTTCGTTGTTGATAACAGGCGTTTTCGGATAGAGCGCAAAGCACATATCAGAAAGTTTGTCCGACAGCTCCGCTTTTCGCCGAATAGGCACGGTTTCGCCTGCATACAGATACTCGGCGCACTGCTTTTCGGGGTGCGTGTAGCGTTCTATAAACTCATTCCCCATTTCGCGCACATCGTCATAGATGATTTCGTATTCATCAGCCAAAATCGTGTCGCCACACTCTTTCGCTTTTTTTTCCAATTCCTCCACAGCTTCCACCGCAGCAGCCACAGCCAGAGGCTGTTTCTCACCATCAGGGAGATTTTCAGAAAAAGGTTTTTCAGTAGCAATAACGAAAATCGCGGATTTACAGTGTTTTGAGAACTCTGCAACTTCGTCTTTTGTGTGCTTCAACAGCGCAAACACATAGCAATCGGCTTTATTCTCCCCTGCAATCTCTTCGCACTCGTCAAACGATTCTGCAAAGCTGAACAATGCAAATCGCGTCATTTCCTTTTCGTCGTTGTAGCGATACGGATAGAAAAAGCGGTTTGCCTGCAAGCGATTGAGCGCGCTCGAAAGCGAAAAAGAACTTTTGCATCGTTCTATTTCGTCTGCAATTTCTTGCTTGATGTTCACTCCAGAGGCTTCTTTTAGCTTGAGATACGAATTGCTGCGCCGCAAATAGACGACAAACTTTTTTTCTACTAAATCGCTTATTGCGTTTTTTATCGCTTCTCTCGGATAATCAAGCGAAAATATATCCAAAATAGTGTCGTACGTCGGCGGCAATTTTTCGTATTGCTCAAGCATACAGATAAGCGAAATCGTTTTTATAATTTTTTCTTCAAGCTCTTTTTCTCCGTTTTCTCCGTTTTCTCCGATTTCTGAGTTTTCTTCACCCTCATTTTTTTCCAATCCAGCCAAGATTTTTTCTGTCAGCGTATAGACACCGTGATTTTCAAACGAAAAATCCTTTTTCAAAATCGGCTCAAAATAATCATATATCACGTCGGGAGTCAAAAGCCGAAAGCTCTCATCGTCGTAGTTTTGCAAAAACTCGCTCAGCGTCGCTTTTCCCTGAGCAGACAAAAACGTGAACAGCGTACGCTCATTCTGTGCGATTTTCTCCGACAATCTCGGCAAAATGTATTTTGATACCTTATGCAGCGGATAACATTCCTTCGTTTCCTCGTCGAGTGCGTCTTTATACTTTTCGCAGAATTTTTTCCACAAGCCTTCGTCTTTTTCGATAGCCTGCGAAATGATTTCATACGTTTCAGAAAAAGTGTCGTTCAAATGAATATGCTCAAACCGCTCCGAAATCCCGCGCCAGCCGTCCGTTTTCTGCTTAGGCAGCTTGTCGATATAATTCGCTATCTCTTTGTGCGAAATAAGGAGCAAATGCAGCTCATCATCTCCGCTTCTGTTGCACATCTCCGCAAAATCTTGCAGCATTTTTGTGTCGGACGTGTGCGTATTTGTTATTGACGACTCCAAATATTTGCTAAACTCATCATACACCACAAAAATCCCCGAATAGCCGCGGCTTTTGAGTGCGTGCGAGCAATTTTTATAAATCTCCGCCACGTCCGAACTGATAAACGGATTGAACTCTCCGCCAGAAGTCAGCGACGGATAGAGTGCGCAAAAGCTCTTATATGCCTCGTAATCAAAGCCCTCCAGCCGAGAAAGATACTGCTTTATATCGCCAACTTTCTTTTCCAATGCGTCAAACGTCGCTTTGTATTTTTCCCTCCACATCTGTATCGTGTCAAGCGCGGCAGAATAATTCGTTTCGCTCATCACGTCCGCAAGGTTGTTTCGTCGCAATGTCTGATGCAAGCTCTGCAAAAATGCCTGCGTCATGCTCTCATAACTTCCAGAAATCACGACGGGAAGCATATTTTTTGCATAATCGCCCGTTTGAAAAACTTTTTTCTCCAAAAATCTCGATTTCGCCTTTGCAAATGCGTCCAACGGTTTCCCCTGCAAAAGCGAAAGCAGAGCAAGCACGATATGCGATTTTCCGCGCCCGTACGCACCAATTAAAATACGCGCCCGCTTCGTACTGCCTCGCCTCGTACTCAACAGCACATCTTCTATAAAATCTATGCTCGATGTCGTCGGGATAAAGTTTTTTAGCTTTTTATCGTCGTTCAAATCATACGCAATATTTATGGAATACTGAAAATCATCAGCGACTTTTAGCATTTTGCTCATTTTTCCTATCCCCTTTTTAAGTCCAGATTTTTGTAATACATCAGCATATATTCTTCGCTCTTTTTCGCGTCTAAAAGCCGTATCACGTCAAGCCCCGCAGTGCGAATAATCTTGATTTCGCCTCTCCTCTCAATTTCCGATAAAATATCCAACAACGCCGCCACATCAAGATTCAACACTTTTGAAATCGAGTTTTCCTTTGCTCGCAAATCAGAAAGCAAAATCTCTTCTTTTCCCTCGTTTTCCGCGACGATAATCGAAAGCGCAATATACGGGTCAACTCCTTTTGCACTCACTTTCTTAAAACTTTTTTCTCGGCTCGTCTTTTCCACCTCGATTAACCGAAGCTCCGAAAGCGGACAAGTGATATTGTATTCCGCCGCCTTGAGAAAATTTTTTTCGTTTTTTTCGTCCTGCGGTGATAGATACGTTCCCACAATGCAATTAAAATCTTCATTCAATGCTCGCAATGCAGGCATTTTTTCGCCAGTTTCCTCACTATTTTCGCCCTTTTCTTTGATGTACGCTGTCAAAGCAGTAACAAAATCGTCTTGCGTGAAGCGAGAAAGCGAAAACTCATTAAAGAAAAACCACCACGCCGTCGCCATTTCCTTGTTTTTCGCAAGCTCATACTGCAATAAAGCAAGCGTGCCGCTTTCTTCAATATAGCGGTCATAGTTAAAAATAAGCTCGCCCAAGTCCGTCAGCCGCTGTATTCTTTTGCCCTTTTCGCCCTTGATTTCTTCTGTCAATCCCACAGCTTGCAACCAATAGCGCAAAGAAGATACCATATTTGAGCCAATTCCCAAAATATCCATAGGCTTTTCGTCTTTGGCAGTAAAAACATCGCTGCGCAGTTTGACATATTTCATTCCCTTAGAAAGCCAGCCTTTTCGTATAAAAAACGTTTCGTGCGCTCTAAACTTCATTCTTCTTCCCCTCTCCCGATTTTGTCCGCAAATATTTTTCCATCATACAACCGCCCGCTAAATATTTTTCCGTTACGCACATTTTGCATTTCACGCATTTTTTTTCGTCGATGACATACCCGTCTTCCCCGATGTGTATCGCCGAACTTCTGCACAGGCTTTCGCATTTAAGGCACTTTCGGCACGCATTGAATTTTTTTATCTGATACCCGATTTGCCGATGTAAATCATCAGCGTTTTTCACGTTCATCACTTTCACTTTTACCGCGTGTTCAAATCCGTCCACCGTAAACGGCTGAAGCGAAATTATCGGAACATTCGTTTTCGGCTCTAAAATCAGCACTTCGTGAAGCAATTTCCGCCCCAATGTGCGCGAAATCGTGCCGAACGGAGTGAATAAGCCGATAAGCTCATCGCTAAATTCTTTTGTCAGCGCGTAATTTCTTGCGTTTTCCTCCGCCGTGCAATTCGTGAACTTTAGCTTTACGTCGTTCGCCGACTTTAGCCCGTTTCCGCCCTGTCGCGCTTTCCACGCCCCCGAATCGACATATACTTCCGCATCGCTCTTCCCGATTTTCTTTGCAAACGCAATCAAAAAGTTCCGCCAGTTTTCGCTTCTCTCTTTCATATAAATGCGGCTCAAAAACTGCGCTCTTTGGTTATTGTTCGGGCAACACCAACAGCCTACTCTGTCATATCCCAAGCGATACGCGTCGTTAAAATCCACTTTTTCCGAAAGCAAATACAAATAAATGTCGATGTCTTTCCAATAGAAAATCGGAGAAGCTACCGTTTGTTTTTGGATTTTGACGCTTTCGTTTTTTTCCGACACGCGCGAATATTTACTTCTCGCCGTCGATTCAGTCGCGCGTATTCCGTAAAATGTGAGAATCTGTTGATTTCGATAAAGCGAGTTCAAAACGCGGGTAATCATTAAAATGCAAAGTCAAGTGCAACAAAAAACTTCGGCAGGATTTTTCAGCTTCAAACACTTTTTCGGACGATGATTGAGCAATTTCACTACATTTT
>ERZ842401.2665-NODE-2665-length-23543-cov-5.503449_pt1 | contig 23543 bp, 20 predicted proteins | sample MGYA00521270_ERZ842401 | MGnify/ENA primary metagenome ERZ842401 (study PRJEB31892, sample SAMEA3878208) | bioreactor metagenome | biome: Moose rumen | place: Sweden | collected 2011-10 | study: EMG produced TPA metagenomics assembly of the PRJEB12797 data set...
CTATCATGTTGGCATCGTCGCAGTTGAAGTACATGATGCCACCCACCTCATCGGGCAACCAGTTGCGCAGTTGTGACACCAGCGTGAATCCCGACTGCGGGGTGCCAATGGCACGCTCACGGAAGTAGTTCTTTCCGTCGACCTCCCAGTTCATGGGCAGCGGGCGGTAAGGTGAACTCCAGGGTCCTGCACTCATGTCGGCCGTCATGTCGAGCGGCGTGCCCTCGTAGTGGTCGCGCATGTCGTTCATGATGTCACGCACCGACAGTTTGCGGCCGGGCTTGATGTAGAGTGGCAGATGGTCGCAAACGTCGTGCTGACCGTTGATGTAGGGCAGGTACTTGTCCATCTCAGCCTGGTCGTAGTGGTGGCGGAAGAAACTCCACACCCGGGCGTCGGCATAGCGCACCTTGGAAAAGGAGATTGGGCAATAGGCATCGCGGAAACTGAAGTCCTGATCCTTGCCACTGAAATAGCCTTTCTCTCGTGCAAAGGAAATGACATCCTTGGAATACAGGCAGTTCTTGGGGTCCTTCAACGGGAACTGGCGTATGCGGGAGAGGTTGGCATGGGCGCAGATGCAGTCGTCGGGGATGCGGACGGCCACCCACACGGCACCTTTCACACCAGGCCCCTTGCCCATGATCTCGAGAATCCATGCCTCGTTCTTGTCGCACACGGTGATCGTCTCTCCCGTGCTGCAGTAACCATATTCCTGAACAAGGTCGGTCATGATGATGATAGCCTCGCGTGCCGTTGCAGCGCGCTCCAGTCCCAGATGCATCATGGTGAAGTAGTCGAGCAATCCTTCAGGGTTCTGCAGCTCCAGGCGGCCGTCGAAGGTGGTTTCCACGATGCTCACCTGCTTCTCGTTAATAAAGCCGATGACGTCGTAGGTGTACTCCACTTGGGGCACATAGCCCCTCACGGCTCCCCTGCCCCACTCGCGGACGGCAATCTTCTCGTCTTGGGCATGCCTGCCACCCGGCGTGCGCGACAGGGATCCTGCGAAGCCATAGCCATCACAATTATAAGTACAAATCACTGAGCCATCAGCCGAGGCCGCCTTGCCGACGATCAGGTTGGTACAAGCCCATGACGAGGTGACAGCCAACGCAAGCATCGCCATGAGGGAAATGAGAAGTCTTTTGGTTTTCATATTATACTTGTTTGTTCTATACGGCAAAGATAGCGATTTTTTTCGCCCTAACTTCATTTTCTTATATTTTTAGGTCATTTTGATAAAAGTGGGTAGACGGTCCGGTTTGCTAAAAGACACTTTTTTTGAAGGAAAACCATAGTTGAAGTGGATGGAATTTTGGAAATAAGTGTTACTTTTGCGGCATTAATCAAAAAATGATCTGAAATGATTAAATTTTGCGTGCGATTAGTGCAACGATGGTTGCCTGAACCGTTTATATTCGCCATACTTCTCACCGTTGTAGCGGCGCTGGTAGCGATGCCATTGTGCCATCAGACTCCCCTGGAAGTGGTTGAGCACTGGGGTGGCGGCTTGTGGAATTTGTTGGCGTTTGCCATGCAGATGGCTTTGGTCCTTGTATGTGGATCGACCCTGGCAGCGGCACCCGTTGTCAAACGCGCCATTGCATCGATGGCCCGTATTCCCCAGAGTGCCCCTGCTGCAATCGCTCTTGTAACCGTCGTGTCGGCCATAGCCTGCTGGCTTAACTGGGGCTTTGGCCTTATCGTGGGTGTCGTGTTTGCCAAGGCAATAGCACGCCAGCGCTCTGATGTCGACTATCGGCTCCTCATTGCATCGGCTTACAGTGGTTTCGTCGTGTGGCATGCAGGCATCTCTGGTTCTATCCCCCTGACAATGGCAACGCCTGGCGAGTCACTCGCTATGGCTACTAATGGTGCGCTGACGGCCCCTGTCCCATTGACGCAAACCATCTTCGTCTGGCACAATCTGGTGACTGTGCTGCTTGCAATCGTCGGCATCACCGTCGCCAACACCTTGATGCACCCCAAGCAAGGCATCCTCACCATCGACCCCGCGCTGCTGAAGGACGATGAACATGTCGCTAACGTCGTTACCTCCACGGCCAAGACACCCGCCCAGCGGCTCGAGCAAAGCAAACTGCTCTCGTGGCTTGTGGCACTCATGCTCGTGGCCTATCTCGTGATTCACATCGCCGTGCATGGTGCCGGTCTGGACCTGGGCGGTGTCATCATGATATTCCTCGCGCTGGGACTTCTGCTGCATCCCACACCTGTCGATTATGTGCGTGCCTTCGGGAAAGCATCCACCGGTGCTTCGGGCATCATCTTGCAGTTTCCCTTATATGCCGGCATCATGGGCATCATCACAGGCGTCGGCGTCAGTGGCATCAGCCTGGGTGGCGTTATGGCCGAGGCCTGCATCCGCATCAGCAATCCTGTCACCTATCCGTTGCTCACCTTCCTTTGTGCCGCTGTGCTTAACATGTTCGTGCCCAGCGGCGGCGGCCATTGGGCAGTGCAGGCGCCGATCATGTTCACTGCCGGAGCCAACCTGGGTGTGGATCCGGGTTTGACGGGCATGGCCATTTCATGGGGTGACGCGTGGACCAATCTCATTCAACCATTTTGGGCACTCCCGGCACTGGCTATTGCCCGCCTTGACGCCAAGGATATCATGGGTTACTGCCTCATCGACCTACTCGTCACCGGTGTGATTATCTGTGCGGGCCTGTTGGTTTGGGCAATGTAGGGGTTGTATGCCCTGCATTGCAAAGAATGGCACATTGAAGAAATGTCGCTAATACAAAACGCATCGACATAACTCAATCATCAAGCTCAGATCAGAATCGATTACTGTGAGCTGAACTGCAGGAAACGATCCAGCGAACCACGGGACGCTGTGGGTATCGTGTTGGACGGAGGGCGCATGAACCATGCCGTCACTGCGATCATCAGGAGCAGGATTGCCAACACAATCCTCGGCCACTTCTTCCTTTTCTTGTCCATATTACAATTTCATATTCATGTTCTGGTTCTTGGTTCACTCATAACGGCCAAGTTCATTGACATCATGATAAAAATCCTCATCAAAATACCAGACACGCATCACCTCGGCAATCATGATGCAAATAACGAGATAATATGCTGACCAGCCGAAATCAGGCCCACGCCAGACAATTCCGATGCAAATTAGCGCAACGGCAATCGGAACCCATGTCCGCAATTGATAAGTTTTTATCAAGCGTTTTACTGCACGATATTGCTGAGAAGGCGTAGCAGCATTTTTCATTCTTGTGAGGAAATGTCGCATGATCATAGACATGATAAAATGTACAATGAAAAACACGATAGCAATAATAGCGAGCCGTGCATTGTATTCCCCACAATGATTCCCCCTATAACTCTCGATTTCGCCCCAAACAAGAATTGCGACCGCAACGGCCCAAATAACGACTGATACCCAGCGTCGCTTTTTTGCGGTTTCTTTTGACATGCCTTTTGTAAGCACCTTGTCTAAATTTTCAGCCTTTGCATTGATGCGCTGCCGCAGCTGCAGCAAGTGCTGCTCCTCGCTGACTGCCTGACTCATTTCATCCATAATAAAGCGTTTTTAAGTTAGTTGAAGTTAGTCGCAACTTGTGCCATGACGCAAATATAGCAAAAATCTTTGCCATACGCGTCATCAGTTATCTCTTTATTTACAATGCCTAGCGCCATGGACCCTTTCCCTGGGCATTTCTTGAATGTCCTTGACGTTTTCCCAATAGTTCGCGCGCTGATAATCTTCCAAGGTCCCCCATGGAACAACGAGAGTGGCATTACTGAAGAAGGACGAGTCAAACGTGGTGCACAGAATCCTGGGCGGCACAATGGCATGAGAACTCACGTTCGTCAAGCTTGTGCAACAAGTGAATGCCATGTTCTCGATATAGGTCACAGATTCAGGGATTGTCACCGATGTCAAGTTGCAACAGAAGTTGAACGCACATGTGCCGATTTCCTGAACCGACGGCGGAATCGAAACGTCAGTCAAGTCCCTGCAATAGCTGAAGGCCGAGTCTCCAATCCGGGTGACCTCATAAGTCATGTCCTGGTAAGTAACGCAATTGGGAATCGACACCCAGCCACTGTAACAGCCAGTATATGGAGTCTTGCTGGTCACCTCAACGGTGTAGTAGCCTGTAATGTTGTAGTAGATGCCGTCCAAGACAAAATCGAAGGCACTGGCGTCAAGTGCGTTAGCAAGCATTGCCGCGATGGCTAAGTATGTGAAATTTCTAGTTTTCATTGCAGTATATTATTTAGGGTTGGATAAATTGATTTGGGTGATTCCACAATGAAAATGCTACTTGTTGTGCTTATCCCTGGGATGACCGCAATGGACGCAAGGAGGATTAGAGCACCTGCATTTTTCTGCTTCGAAATGCGCGCAAGAGCATTTAGATACCTGGCAACGGCGCGGGGTTTCAATCCAATAAAGGACTTCTTCTTGATTGTTACTTGCAGGCTCATCATTGTGATAGTTGTAATGATGATGGTAATGATGTGGTCTCGTGCGGGGAAGAGGACTTGAAGCCAGGAGCGTACAAGAAGAAAGGAACGTGCTTGCCACTATTAGCAAAATTGAAATGTGTTTAAGGTGTTTCATAATATGTTGGTTAGGTTGTGTTCATTCATTTTTGATGAGAAGGACTGGTTTTACAAATAATCTTCGTTTATTGGACATAAAAATGCACGAAAGGTAAAACCGTGTATTGCTGACAATAGACCAACACCATGATTTTATAGATAAAAGCTCAAATAAATTTCAATAATTTTGGCGGCGCTTCGGCAAAAAAGTAAACTCTTTTGCACTCAGCTTGCTCAAAATTTGGCATTTCGCTCAACTTGCACTAATTTTGTATCCCATGAGCGATTTCTACAAGACAGTGAAAGGTGTGTCTCAGGGTATTTACCGTGAGAAGATGTCTCGTTTTCTGGCGTTTGCTGAGCCAGTGTCGAGTGCCGAGGAGGCCCGCGCCGTGATCAAGCGTTATGCCAACGAGTACCATGATGCACGCCACTGCTGCTGGGCCTACATGATCGGGACAGAGCGCAACGAGTACCTGAGTAGCGACAACGGCGAGCCCAGCGGCACAGCGGGCAAGCCCATCCTGGGTCAGATCAACTCGTTTGAGTTGACCAACATTGTGATTGTGGTGATCCGCTATTTTGGGGGCATCAAGTTGGGGACGTCGGGGCTGATTGTAGCCTATCGCGAGGCGGCCCGGCTTGCCATCGAAGCGGGCGAGATTCTGGAGTGCCATGAGCAGGCGAGGCTGTCGTTCACGTTTCCCTACCTGAGCATGAACGATGTGATGAAGGTCGTGAAAAAGAGCGACTTGAGGGTCGTTGAACAGGCCTTTGACAACGTGTGCTCGATGACCATCGAGGCCGATGCCGACAAGGTGCCTGGGCTGCGGGAACAATTCGCTGCCATCGACGGTACCAGCATCATCGAATAGTGAATAAATCACTATCTTTCTTGCCAACGGAAGCGGGCCCGGACATGATCGGCCCCCTCGACGGTGATACTCATGTGGGAGTCCATGGGATCGGCGTCGTCAATGACAAACTGTGCCGTCTCGCCATAATGGGTCTCCTTGATGAAAGATATCTCCATGCGACGAATGAAGTAATGGTCATAGCAGTCCATGTCGAACAGGTTCATCAGGTGTGACAGATAACGCACGGTGTTGACGTGGCGGTTGAAGTCACAATCCATGTAGCCGAAGGTGTAATCCACGGCATGACCCTCCTGGATGGGATGCAGACGGCTCATGGGTTCAATGGGACAAGGCAAGTCAGAAACCTTATCGCTGATGTAACCCAACTGTGAGATGTCAACGCTGGCACGGGTGTTCATGTCAATCACCATCCAGATGGTGCGCACATAACCCAACGTGTTGCCATTGCCATCGTCAAGCCGCATGTTGCGCTGCGAGAAATGGCGGTTGTAATCTTCAATCCATGTAGTGAGGCGATAGTTGGTGTTGATTTTGGGATAAGCCTTCAGTTCAATGGTCACACGCGACAGCACCCACACCTGGTTATCCTGAATGAGGCGGGCATAGCCAGCCCCCCAAGAGTTGGCATGGAATGTAGCGACCTCGATGATGCGGGTCATCAACAGCGTCAGGGGCATCTCGCCTTGAGGATTGCACTCGCCGGCTGCCAGGTAATAATCCTTGTAAAAAACCTTTTTATCGTCAGAGCACATTTGTTTTCTTTATTAAGTAGTTATCTAAAATGACGAGTGCAGCCATTGCCTCGACAATGGGTAAGGCACGTGACAAGACACAGGCATCATGCCGTCCATGTGGTTTTAAGGTCACGTAATTGCCGTCACAGTCGATAGCAGGCATGTCACGCATCAGTGTTGGCACAGGCTTGAAGGCAATGCGCATGACGATGTCCTCGCCATTGCTGATGCCGCCCTGGATGCCCCCGGAATGATTGGCCACAGTGCCGATGGTGCCATCATCATTCTTCTTGAACAGGTCCATCACCTCGCTGCCGCACTTGAGAGCCATTTCGAAACCGTCACCGTATTCAAAACCATGCACAGACGGGATGCTCATCATCGCAGCGGCAAGTTGTGCATGCAATTTGCCAAAGACGGGCTCTCCCAGCGCGGCAGGAACACCCTTGACGACGCACTCGATGACACCACCCAGGGTGTCGCCGTCCTTAATGGCCTGTTGTAATGCCTGTTCCATCTCGGCCACGCCAAGGCGAGGCCCTACACAATCGATCCGGGCCTCAACACTGATGCCCAACGCAGCCAGGGCCTGCATGGCAATGCCACCTGCCACAACCCGGGCAACGGTCTCGCGTGCCGACGCACGGCCGCCACCGCGCGGGTCGCGGATGCCATATTTGGCTTGCCATGTGTAGTCGGCATGGTTGGGGCGGAAACAACGCGCTATCTCGTCATAATCCTCGCTGCGGGCATCTTGGTTGTGGATGATGAACCCGATGGGTGTACCCAGCGTCTTGCCGTCAAAGAGCCCCGAGAGCACCTCTACCCCATCCTTCTCATCGCGGGTACTTGAGCCAACGGACTGTCCTGTGCGACGGCGATTCACAAAACGCTGCAGTTCATCAAGGTCGATGGACACGCCTGCAGGCATGCCATCGAGTACACCACCCATTGCGGGCCCGTGTGACTCACCAAATGAGGTGAGTGTCAATAATTTGCCAAAGGTATTCATTCGGTTTTCGCAGCAATAAGGTCAACAATTTCAGCACCAACAAAAGCCACCAATGCCTGCGGGTCAATCTTGAACTGCAGTCCTCGTACACCAGCACTCACGTAGATGTAGTCATACAGGATGCAGGTTTCGTCAATGTAGGTTGGGAACGGCTTCTTCATACCCACAGGGGAACAACCGCCACGAATGTAGCCCGTGGTAGGCAACAATTCCTTCATGGGTATGAGGTCCACCTTTTTATTTCCCGACACCTTAGCGGCTTTTTTCAGGTCCACCTCTTCTGCCCCAGGAATGACACACACCAGATGTCCAGTCTTGTCCCCTTTGAGAATAAGGGTCTTGAAAACCTGGTCAATGTCCTCGTCCAGCTGGTCAGCGATGTGTTGTGCCCCCAAGTCGCTCTCGTCTACCTCATAGGGGATGAGTTCGTACTTGACATTGGCTGCATCAAGCAATCGAGCCGCATTGGTTTTATCAATTTTTTTCATCGTTTTTTCAGTTTATTCGGCAAAGTTAGCTATATTTGCCGAGAAATAGACGAACATAAAATCAAAAAACATTAAAACAATACCCAGAATGAAGAAACTGATTTTTGCTGCTATCCTGGTTGCTACCGGATGGTTTAATGTTCAGGCACAAGGTGTACCCGCCCCCGAGAAATACAATGATTATCTTGAACAAGTGGCAAAGATGCCCGGTGCTAACGGCGAGTTCCTGATGACTGCAACAATGGAAACATTGGCAAAGGATCCCAAGGCATATCGCCAGATGATGGACTTGGCCGAAAAGCGTTTCAGCGACCCTGCCGACCCCATCCATAACGAAGCTTTGTACATGGCCGTACTCAAGCACGCTACCGAAAAGTACGTCCTGAGTGGAGCCGAGAAAGAGCGCCAGCGCCTACTGCTTGAAGGTGCCAAGAAGAATATGGTCGGGACTGTAGCAGCCGACTTTGACTACGTCACTCCAAATGACAAGGCCACACACCGCCTCAAGGAGTTGAGAGCCGACTATACCCTCATTTTCTTCAACAACCCTGACTGCGAGTCATGTGAACTCAACAAGCAGCGCCTGTCAGAAAACGAGCTCATCAATCAGCTCGTGAACGAGAAAAAACTTGTCGTGCTTGCACTCTACCCCTACGAGGACGGCAAACTGTGGAAAAAGGCCAAGTATCCATCGATGATGATCAACGGCTGGAACAAGAGCCAGCAGATTGAGCACCTCGAGCTCTATGACCTGCCTACCCTGCCCGTTTACTACCTGCTCGATAAGGACTACAAGGTGCTCATCAAGAACGAGGGAAGCTTGAACAAGGTAGAGGCTATACTCAAGGAACTCTCTACTGCACCTGTTGAGGATCCCAACATTGCCCGCAGCGAACAGATGCTTAACCTGGTGCTTCAGAACAAGGGACAAGAGCTGTATGATAACCTGTCCGAAAAGGTGAAATCCCAAGCTCAACCCGCCACGTTCGACGGCCTGCTCACCAAGATGGAGAGCCAACTAGGCAAGTATCAAAGCCATGAACCGTGGGAGATCCAACAGGTTCAGGGCATGCAAGCCTACACCTCTCTCGTCAACTTCGAAAAAGACCAGTTGGGCCTGATTATAGTCTTTGACGAGGTTGGCAAGATGCTTGGTATCAACTTTGTTCCCACCCAAGCGATAAAAAAAAACTAACTGACAACATTTCTGACCAGTACACCGAGCGTGACCTCACCGTCACGACGGGTGAAGAAATACGCCTGCCTGCCACCCTGTGTGAGCCGACAGGCGTTATTAATTATCCCATCGCCGTGCTCGTCCATGGCAGTGGCGCCATCGACAAGGACGAGACCATCGTCAACAATAAGCCCTTTGCCGAACTGGCTCATGAGTTGGCATGTCATGGCATTGCCACTCTGCGCTATGACAAGCGCAACTACGTCTATCGCGATGTGACAGATTTCACCATCCGGGAAGAGGTTATCGACGACGCCTTGAGTGCCATCGGCCTCGCCAGCCAACAAACCAAGGGGAAGGTGTTTCTCATCGGCCACAGCCTGGGTGCCATGCTTTCCCCATGGATTGCCTCATCAACCCCTTCTTTGAGCGGTATTGTCATGATGGCGGCTCCTGCCCGCAAGCTGTCGGATGTGATTGTCGAACAAATTGACTACCTCAGCCCCAGTGGAGCGGCACAAGAATATAAAGACGAACAAGTCGCAGCCATGAAAGCGAGTAGACCCCAATACTTTGAAGGCGAACTGGCCAATTATGACCAAGTGAAGACGGCTCAGTCACTCAGACTTCCCATACTCATTCTTCAAGGCGAACGCGACTATCAAGTCCGCATGACCGATTTCCACCTGTGGCGACTGAGCCTATCCGGCCACAGTCAAGCCCAGATGCACTCCTATCCCGGCTTGAACCATCTCTTCCATGAGAGTCACAGTCCAGGAGAACTCTCCTCACCAAGCGATTACTATGAGCAGGGAACCATACCCTCACAAGTCATTAATGATATAGCCAATTTTATTCTCACTACCGCTAACGATAGCAGGCAGTGACCTCACCGGTGAGAGTGATTGACATTTTAATGTTTTTATACAAATTTTTCTTGTTTTTTACAAGATTAATCGTTAATTTTGCTGCGAATGTGTAAACTACACCATTTCATGCCAAAAATTATTGTTTAATACTCTCATATTGTTTAACTTCAAAACCATTTAACCATCATGATGAGAAAAACTCTTTTCGCATTGGCGTTAGGTTTCTCGATGAGCGCAATGGGTCAGGTGCTGCAAGTGACCTCGATCGAAAAGGTCATTTTACCTGAAAAAGCTGCAGTGGCGGCCATCAGCCCCCAGGGTGATTACCTGCTACTGACCAGCGGCACCAACCAAGGCCTCACCAAGCTGGACCTCGTCACCAATCAGACCCAAGTGCTGAGCACTGCGCCCAGTGCCGGTCACAACGTGAAGATCTCTCCCGACGGCCAGACGGTCGTCTATCGTGAGGGTTCGATCAATGACAAGCACCTGCGCCTGTCAACGCTCAAGAGCATGAACCTGGGCACAGGATCCAGCCAAGTGCTGGTAAAGCCCACTCGCGACTTGCAGGGCTATGCCGTTGATGCTACCACGGCAGGAGCCGTAAACAAGGGTAAATACTCGGGCAAGGCTATCGGCAACGCCAAGGCCCAGAAGCTCCCCGTTTTGTCCATCGACAAGGGCAAGCTCATGATTACTGTTAACGGCAAGACCCGCAACCTGTCGCCCAATGGTAACCAATTCAGCTATCTGTGGCCCTCGCTCTCGCCCGACGGCACCCAAGTGCTCTATTACCTGGCAGCCCACGGAGCCTACGTCTGCAACCTTGACGGCAGCAACGTGCGCAAGGTGGGCCAGATGCGCGCGCCCGTGTGGTATGACGACAACACCATCATCGGCATGATGGATAAGGATGATGGCGAGTACATCTATGCCTCGACCATCGTTGCCGCAACCCTTGACGGCACCACCCAGGTGCTGACCGACGATGCCACCATCGCCATGTATCCTCACGCTGCCGCCGGCAAGATTGCCTTCAGCACCCCTGCTGGCGAAGCCTATATTATTAACGTAACAAAATGATGACAGCTATGAAGAAGATATTATTACTAGCCATGGCCGCCATCATGACTGCCGGCATGGTGCAGGCCAAGACCGCCGATGAAGTGCGTATCTACCTGAACCCGGGTCACGGTAGCTGGGGCCCAAATGACCGCCCGATGGCGACAATCCCCTATCCTGCCCTACCCGAGACGGGCCGTCCCGACACCAACGGTTTCTATGAGTCGAATACCAACCTGTGGAAGTCGATGCAGACCTATGCCACACTCATCAACATGGGTGTGAAGAAGGAGAATATCACCATGTCTCGCTGGTACAACGGTCCCTACCCCTATGTGACAGGTGCCCCCGATGCCGAGATCTACAACCGTCCGTTGTCCGAAATCTGCGAGGAGGTGGAGGTAGGCAACTATGACATGTTCCTGTCTCACCACTCTAACGCCGCGACCGACGGCACATCGACCAACTACCCGCTGATGCTCTATCGCGGCAAGGACGGCGCCGGCGGGGACTATGCTCCCGGTAGCCGCGACATGGCCCTCACATGCTGGCCCATTTTCTACACCAACGAAATCGACGTGATGAACTATTATGGGCCCAACAGCCCCAATGCCCGTGGCGACATTGATTTCTACGGCAGCTCATCGACGCGCGTTGACCCCAACACGGGCCAAGCTTACACCGGTTACCTGGGTGTACTCAAACATGGTGCGCCAGGCTTCCTTGTAGAGGGATATTTCCATACCTATCAGCCAGCCCGTCACCGTGCCCTAAATGAGGACTACTGCCACCAGGAGGGTATCCGCATCGCCCGCGGCATCTGTGAGTACTTTGGCCTCAACCCCGAGACCAAGGGTTACATCATGGGTACCGTCAAGGACATGCACAACCACCTGGTAGATAACCTCTACAAGTACAATGCTGGCAGCATCGACCAGTGGGCACCCGTCAATGGTGCCGTTGTCACCCTGTACAAGGACGGCAGCGCAGTGGCCACCTACACCACCGATGAGTTGTACAACGGCGTGTTCGTGTTTGAGAATCTCGACCCGGGCACCTACACCATCGGCGTTGAGGCCGAGGGCTTCAAGCAGCTGGGAGATTATACCGCAGCATCAATTGATGCCCAGTGGCGCGAGTACATCGACAAGGCAGCAGGCCAGCTTGTTGTCGAGGCCAACAAGACGACCTATGCTGTTCCCATGCTTGAGGAAGAGGGCTATGTTATTCCCGAGGACCTCTATCCCAACTATCCCGAACCACCACTACCCGGATATGTCAAAGCCCCGGAGAAACTCTATCTGGAGAATGATGGCGGCACCGAGTATGACCTGGCAGGAAGCATCAAGCGCATGCTCGTGCGCGGTGACAGCACTGTGGTCCTCACCGAGGCCGACGGCACGCCGCACCTCTACCTCATCAACAACATGCAGAAGGCCATCGTCAAGGAGTTGAGCATCAACGGCGTTGCCGAGGCCGAGGCCAACAATGCCGGCTTCTACAGCCGCCTGAACGACATCTGCTTCACCGCCGACGGCCAGCTCGTGGGTATCAACAGCGTGATGACCCAGTACAACGCCGACTATGTGGACGATGGATTCACCCGTGGCACCCTGCGCCTGTTCAAGTGGTCCGACTTTGACAGCGATCCTGTTGAGTGGGTAAATACCCAGAGTTCGGCCAACTTCTACCGCTACCGTCCGCAGGCACTTGCCATCGACGGCCCCGCCGGTGAATGCACCGTGACCGTTCTCGGCACCAACATGAGCAGCACAGTGGGCGGCATGAGATTCCTGAAGTTGGATATCACTAATGACCAGATTTCGAGCGTCACCTACACCGAGCAGACCATCAGCGCCAACAGCAACTTCACGTTGCCCAAGATTGGCGAACCCGTGCTTACTCTGTCGCCCCGCAGCGATGATAACGTGGTTCTCGATGGTGACAAGATCTTGCCATTTGAGGTTGCTACCGCTAAGTCCAATGGCGTGAACAGTGAAGTTGTGGGCCGCTTCGAGAGCGACGAGGACGATGCCGCCGCAGTGGGCGTCTCATTCTTCAAGTATGCTAAGCGTCAGTACATGGTGACCCCCTACATGGAGGAGGCAGCTGTGGGAGGTATCAAGCTCTATGACATCACCGCCGGCATGGACCAAGCCGCCCTTGTAGCCACCACCAACACCGACCTTGAACCGCTTCCCTGCCAGTTCATGTCAACCGGTGCCGCAGTCAAGAATCAGGACATCATCCTGTACCTGATGCAGGACAACAAGATCACCAAGTGGGAGGCCCTGGCAAGCGCCCAGCCCGCAGTGGCAGGAATCTATGCCTATGGCCTGAATGCCAATGACGTGAGCGGAGCCTATGAGTTCACGTTCAACGTCAATGATGATGCACAGAGGGCCTACATCACCTTCCTGGATGCTGAGGGCAATGAGGTGGGTATCGTTGAGGTACCCGATGTTCAGCAGGGCGAGAACAGCATCACCATCGAGTATGCTGACCTGCCCGCAGTGCCCGGTGACGACCTCAACTGGACAGTCACTGTCGAGGGTGAGAACATCACCACCATCCAGCGCATTAATCCCAAGAATGAGGTTTACAGCGGCGGACAACTGTTCGTTGCCGTCGACAAGTCACCGTGTAGCCCCGCTATGGGTACCATCTATGCAGGTCACCGTCCCGCAAGCGGCAGTGCCAGCAATGGTATCTACGTGTGCGACCCCATGGGTCAACGCGTAACGGGTGACCTGCTGCGTGGCGGCCATTCCTGGAGCAGCAACTACCGCATGGCTCTTGATGCCCAGGGCAAGCTCTACGTTCCCGATTGGGGTGATGGAACCTCGGGAGTTTACATTGCCGATCCCACCGACATGGAAGGAACCTGGACCGAGTTCTTCATCGGAACCCGTGCCAGCAGCGGCCTGATCACCAACAACGGACAGAATGTCGGTTCCTCGACGCCAGGCGTTGCCATCGGCGGCCAGGGTGCCAGCACCAAGCTGTATGTATACCTTGAGGACTTTGGCAACGGTGTGGGCGTTTACAACATCGGCCAGGAAGATGGCAGTGTGGTTGACACCTGGGCCACCGCTCCCAACCAGTACTTCGACATTGGCGCATGGCAGCTCAACACCAACGGCAACGTCATGGCCGACGCTCAAGGCCGCGGCGTTTGGGTAGCCCAGTACCGCAGTGCCGGCAACAATGCATCGGGCGTGCCGTCACTCATGTTTGTTGACAGCGAGGGCAACGTGACCTTCAACTCGGGTCGCACACCCTATGCCGAGATGCTCAACGGTAGCGATCGTGCCGGCTTTGCCGTCAACGATGCATGCGACCTGCTCGTGATCAACGACGGTAGCGGCGTGCTGCAGTTCTTCGACCTGACGTGGGACGGCACCACCCCCGCCATTGCACCCAAGTACTCCTACCGTGCCGATGCCCGCAACAGCGCAGGCTCGATCTTCCAGATGGGCTTTGACTATGCCGGCAACCTGGTATGCGCGGGAGACAACATCGGCATCTACTCGTTGCCCACCGAGGAGAACATCCACACTACTCCCGCCTGCGGCGAGGCCAGCGTGGTTCACATCCCCACCGCTGTGGACGAGACCATCGTGACCAAGACCGTTGTCAGCGAGCGTTACTATGACATCCGCGGTATCGAGTACAGCCATCCTGTTGAGGGTGTGAACATCATCGTGCGCACCTACAGCGACGGCTCGACCCAGAGCGTGAAAGTCATCAAGTAAAGTGAAACCCACATAGTGCCGCATGGCACTTCCTGCACACGGCAGGCGGACCCGACGATGTGGCCCGCCTGCTTGTTTGTTATTTTTATATAAAATGTGGATAGCGTTTATCATCCGATTGGGCAGAATTTTGTACCTTTGGCACCCGATTTGCGGGAATACTGCAGATTATATGAACCAACAGGAGATTTATGTTTGATTTTTTAGACAATATAGATAACGAGATGAACGATGGCGGTGCGCGCGTCGTTCCCATCATCACCGAGATTCACGAGGTGGGTGACAACACTGATATTCAAGACAATAAGGCCGACGACATACCCATCTTGCCGTTGCGCAACATGGTGCTCTTCCCCTCGATGACGATGCCCGTGTCGGTGGGCAGGGACAAATCGATGCGCCTGATCAAGGAGGCCGAAGAGACCCACAGTTCCATAGTTGTCATCTGCCAGTTTGACAGTCATGTCGAGGATCCCGTGGAGCGCGACCTGTACCGGTTTGGCACCATTGCCAGCATTGTCAAGGTGCTAGAACTGCCTGACGGGTCTACCAACGTGATCCTGCAAGGTCGATCGGCATGCCGACTGGAGCGTGTGACGCAAAACGCGCCCTACCTGCGGGGTTCTGTCACACTTGTGGAGGACAGGCTGCCGCTTGCCGGTGACAAAGAGTTTGAGATGCTGATGCAATCAATTGCCGAGGTGACCCTGCGCATGCTGCGCAACATGGGCAATAGCGGCCGTGAGCTGGCATTTGCAATGAAGAACATCGACAACCCGATGTACCTGATGAACTTCCTGGCCACGAACATCGCCTTTGATTCGGACCAGAAACAACACATGCTCGAGGAGCGTGATATCAAGAAACGTGCCTACCTGCTCTATCAATTGCTCACACGCGAGGAGCAGTTGGTGGAAATCAAGGCCAATATCCAGTCCCGCACTCGCGAGGAACTGTCGCAACAGCAGCGGGACCACTTCCTGCAGCAACAGATTCGCACCATTCAGGAGGAGCTGGGCACTGATGTCGACGACATCGAGGAGCTGCAGGAACGCAGCCAGCAGATGAAGTGGAGCGACGATGTGCAGCGGCAGTTTGACAAGGAATTGCGCAAACTGGAACGACTCAACCCGCAGACACCCGACTACTCGGTGCAATATGCCTATCTGGACAACATGCTCAACCTGCCATGGGAAAACTACAGCGAGGACAACTTCGACCTCAAGAAGGTTGAAGACAAGCTCAATGCCGACCACTATGGGCTGGAGAAGGTGAAAGACCGCATCCTGGAGCATCTGGCGGTACTCAAGCTGCGAGGCGACCTCAAGGCTCCCATCCTGTGCCTGTATGGCCCTCCGGGTGTGGGTAAGACCTCGCTGGGTAAATCGGTAGCCGATGCGCTGCACCGTGAGTATGCCCGCATCTCGCTGGGCGGACTGCATGACGAGGCCGAGATCCGCGGTCATCGACGCACCTACATCGGTGCCATGCCGGGCCGCATCATCGCCGCCCTGGCCAAGTGCGGCACGGGCAACCCGGTCATCGTTCTCGACGAGATTGACAAGGTGGGGCAGGACTTTAAGGGCGATCCCTCGTCGGCATTGCTCGAGGTGCTCGACCCCGAGCAGAACGGTCACTTCCATGACAACTACCTGGATGTGGACTATGACCTGTCCAAAATCCTGTTCATCGCCACTGCCAACAGTCTGGCAACCGTGAGCCGTCCCCTGCTCGACCGCATGGAGGTTATCGAAATCAATGGATATATTCCTGATGAGAAACTGGAAATCGCTAAGCGGCATCTCATCCCCAAGGAACTGGAGGAAAATGGTTTTGACAAGCAGGAAATCAAGTTTGGCAAACAGGCCATCCTGAAAATCATCGACGACTATCCCCGCGAATCGGGCGTGCGCCAACTCGAGAAGAAAATTGCCACCGTGCTGCGCCGTGTCGCCCGCCACAAGGCCGCCGGCGATGCCTACCCAACCAGCATCAAGGTGGAAGACCTCAAGGAATATCTGGGAGCACCCGACTATAGCCGCGACAAGTATGAGGGCAACGAGTTTGCCGGCGTGGTGACAGGCCTGGCATGGACCGCTGTGGGCGGCGAAATCCTGTTCGTGGAGTCATCGCTGGCTCGCGGCAAGGGCGAGAAACTGGCGCTGACTGGGAACCTGGGTGACGTGATGAAGGAGTCGGCAGTCATCGCGCTGCAATACCTGCGGTCGCACTGCTCACTGTTGGGCATCGACCCCGACCTGTTTGACAAATACAACATCCACATCCACGTGCCCGAGGGTGCCATCCCCAAGGACGGCCCGTCGGCAGGCGTGACCATGGTAACCTCACTGGCCTCGTCGTTCACACAGCGCAAGGTAAAGGACCACCTGGCCATGACCGGCGAAATCACCTTGCGCGGCAAGGTGCTGCCCGTGGGAGGTATCAAAGAGAAAATCCTCGCTGCCAAGCGAGCAGGCATCAAGGACATCATCCTGTGCAAGGACAACCGCAAGGACATTGAGGAAATCAATGAGATGTATCTCAAGGGGTTGACATTCCACTATGTCAACACCATCAAGGATGTGCTCGACCTGGCACTGCTGCCCGAGAAGGTCAAGGACGCCATCGAGTTGTAGAGTAAAGGTTAGGAATATTAAGAATTAGGAATTAGGAATTAATCTTACCTAAAGCCTAGAGCCTAAAGCCTAGAGCCTAAAACTCATGGATAAACGAGGTTCTCGGGCTTGATGTCCTTGAGGACCTCGATGTAGTATTTGCGGGCTTCCCAACGTGCCATGGGCAGGTTGTTGAGCATGTAGTTGCCGCAATCGTGGGCGTTGGCACCGGGAATCTCGCCATCAAAGTCGGCAATCCATTGAAACAATTCCTGCATCAGCGGCACGATGTCACGGCTCTCCAGGTCACCCTTGAGCAAGAGGTAATTGCCTGTGCAGCACCCCATGGGTCCCCAATAGACCACTTTGTCACCCCACTGTGGATGGTTGCGCAGGTAGGTGGCTGCGAGGTGCTCGATGGTGTGCAACGCACTCTGGCTCACGGCGGGCTCGCGGTTAGGCAACTTCATGCGGATGTCGAACGTGGTCACGACATCGCCTCCAGCAAGGTAATCCTTGCGCGAGACATAGATGCCGCGCAACAGTCGGGTATGGTCAATCTTGAAACTTGCAATTTTCTCCATATCGGTTATAGTTGGTTGATGATTTCTTTCACGATGTTAAACGTCTCTTGAGGCGCATCGGCCCAGAAGTTAAGGTACTGGCGCGTGTTGTCGTGGCTTGCTCCGGGCGAGTCGCTGATGACGCGCAGGGCCAGGAACGGCACCCGATTGAGGTGACACACCTGGGCTATCGCCCCCGACTCCATGTCGACAGCGAGAGCCTCAGGGAAATCACCCTTGATGCGCTGCAAGGCATCGTTGGTGTCGATGAACTGGTCACCCGAGCAGAGTAGCCCCTTGTGGATGTCTTCGCGCTCGGGAACGAGATCCAACAGTCGGCCCGATCCTTCAAAATACAGGGGCAAGCCCTGTACCTGTCCCACCACGCTCTCGGGGCCGCACCACACGTCGTGATAGGCCACACGGCAGCTGACCACCAGGTCCATCACACTGACTGTAGGGTCTGCCCCGCCAGCGACACCGGTGTTGATGACATAGTCAGGGGAGAAGTTGTTGACTAGCATCAAGGTCCCCATCGCAGCATTCACCTTGCCGATGCCGCATTGCATGACCATCACGTCGTGCCGCCCCATGGTGCCGCAGTGGAATTCAAAGCCGCCCATGCGGCTCTCCTCGCCGTTGTGCAGCAATGGCAGGAGCAGGTCAAGCTCCTTGCGCATCGCCACTATAATTCCAATCTTCATTATTCTTTTATTTCAAGTTGTCGGTGAAGAAACGCTCGATTTTGTCAAAGGGGATCACGCCGGCCACGTCATCATAGAGGTCGACATGGGATGCCCCGGGGATAATCATCAATTCCTTGTTGCCAACGGTCTTGCTCACACCCTCGACGTGGACACCCGTCATCTTCTCGAAGGCATACTCGCTGAAGTAGCGGCTGTGAGCCTTCTCGCCATGAATGAGCAGCACGGGAGTCTCGATCTCGGACGCCCAAGCCAGCAGTGGCTGATTCATGAACGACTGGCAACCGACGACGTTCCAGCCGTCATTGGAATTGCCGCTGCGCTTGTGGTAGCCACGGTCGGTCTTGTAGTAAGCATGATAATCCTTGACAAACCAGGGAGCATCGTCGGGCAAGGGGTCAACGACACCTCCAGCCCGCTCATAGGAGCCGTTCTTGTAGTCCTTTGTGCGTTGAGCAGCCATGGCTTTGCGCTTTTCCATGCGCTGGGCTGGCGTGTCTTCACTTTTGAAGTAACCCTCCACAGTGACCTTGCTCATGTCATACATGGTCGATGCAACGGTGGCTTTAATGCGCGGGTCGAGTGCCGCTGCATTCACAGCCATGCCGCCAAAGCCGCAGATGCCGATGATGCCAATGCGCTCCGGGTCAACATTTTCCTGCACCGACAGGAAGTCGACGGCTGCCAGGAAATCCTCGGTGTTGATATCGGGAGATGCCATCCTGCGGGGGTCGCCACCACTCTCGCCCGTGTAACTGGGATCGAAGGCAATGGTCAAAAAGCCTCGCTCGGCCATGTGCTGTGCATACAGTCCGCTTGACTGCTCTTTCACGGCACCAAATGGACCGCTCACGGCAATGGCTGGCAGTTTGCCGTCAATGCCCTTGGGAATGTACATGTCTGCAGCCAATTCGATTCCATAACGATTGTGAAATGTCACCTTCTTGTGATCCACTTTGTCACTCTTGGGGAAAGTCTTGTCCCACTCTTGCGTTAATTCCAATTTGCTCATTTCTGTTGTGGTTTCATGTTGAGTACAGGCTGCCATAAAAACAGCCAGTAACACGGTTAATAGTAGTATATTTCTCATCACGTGAATAATTTGGATGCAAATGTAAGAAAAATCATCGATTTTCGGGCATAAATCGGTGTGCGAATATCGGTTTTTGTGTACTTTTGCATAAAAACGGATAATAGAATCACTACCATCATGGACAATTCAGTATTACTTCAAGCGATGAGGGAGAGGCACTCGGTGCGCCGTTATCTCGACAAACCCATTGAGCAAGACAAGGTTGACCAGTTGCAAGCGCTCATCGACGAGTGCAACCAAGCCGGCGGCCTTCACATCCAGCTGGTGCTCAACGAGCCCAAGGCCTTTGGAACGGGGCTGTTCAGCTATGGCCAGTTCAGTGGAGTGACCAACTATATAGCGATGATCTGCCGCAAGGGAGAGGACACCACCCTGGGCTATTACGGTGAGAAAATTGTCCTCATGGCACAGGCCATGGGACTCAACACCTGCTGGGTGGCTCTCACCTTCAGCAAGCAGAAGGACCAGTATGTGGTTCTTCCTGACGAGAAGCTGGTTTGCGTCGTTGCCCTCGGCTATGGCGAGAATCAGGGTGTGCAGCACCCTCAGAAGAAAGGCATTGAACACTACTGCAAGACCCAGGACGACATGCCCGAGTGGTTCCGTCGGGGAATGGAGGCCGCCCTGCTTGCCCCCACTGCCATCAATCAGCAGAAGTTTGAGTTCCGGCTCAGCCAGGGAAATCACGTCAAGGCCGTTACCCGCAAGACCATCTTGAACCCCTATCCCAAGATTGACCTGGGCATCGCCAAGTTCCACTTCGAGTTGGGAGCCGGCAAGGAAAATTTCATTTGGGAGGACTGAACATGATGGAAGAAATCATTCAGCTTTTGCGCAACGACGTTACTTTGACACTGGTAGTGAAGAGTGCTGATGGATCATTGTACCGCTTCAACCAACGCGGCGTGAAGGATCTGCTGGCCTTAGTGACGACTATGCCCGAAGTCTTACACGGTGCCTTGATTGCCGACAAGGCAGTGGGCAAAGCGGCGGCGGCTTGTATGGTGCAAGGCGGCGTGGCACAGGTCTATGCCAACGTGATGAGCGAGCCAGCTATGGCCATGCTTCACAAACACGGGGTCAAGGCCGATTGCGACCAACTGGTGGATCATATCATCAACCGCAACGGCACCGACTGGTGCCCGATGGAGAAACTGAGTCGCGACGTGGATGACCCATCAGCCATCATATTGAGAATCCAGAACTTCTTTGCGACCCATTAAGAAACACTGGAGCGCGTGTCGGCTCCAGTGTTTCTTTCATTAAACATCACTAATTGTAGCTGTATTGTGTTTATATGGCTGAATTAAAGATTCTCGTTTGATATATAGACACACGAGAACGCCGTTTTGCAACAACAAAACGGCGTTTTAACATTACTTTAACTTATATCAGAGTTCCGCCTCCTTGAGTTTCTCGGCATTCTCGGCCACGATCAAGTGGTCGATGCAATCCTGGATGTCGCCGTCCATGAAGGCGGGCAGGTTGTAGATTGTGTAGCCGATACGATGGTCGGTGATGCGTCCCTGCGGGTAGTTGTAGGTGCGGATTTTGGCTGATCGGTCGCCTGTCGATACGAGTGTTTTGCGACGAGAGGCAATGTCGTCCATATACTTTTGATGCTCGTGGTCATAGATGAAGGTGCGCAATCGAGCCAGGGCACGTTCCTTGTTCTTGGGTTGGTCACGAGTCTCGGTACACTCGATGAGGATTTCCTGCTGGTCGCCGGTGTTGGGGTTGGTCCACATGTAGCGCAGACGCACACCGCTGTTCACCTTGTTGACGTTCTGGCCTCCGGCGCCACCGCTGCGGAAGGTGTCCCACTTGATTTCACCCTCGTTGATGTGAACGTCAAAGGGCTCGGCCTCGGGCAAGACCGCGACACTAGCTGCCGATGTGTGGACACGTCCCTGAGTCTCGGTGACGGGCACTCGCTGCACGCGATGCACACCCGATTCATATTTCAGTGTGCCATAGACGTTATCGCCAGTGATGCTGAACACCACCTCCTTGAAGCCGCCCACAGCACCCTCGCTGCAAGAGGACATCTGCACGTTCCATCCCTTGGTCTCGCAATAGCGGGTGTACATGCGCGCCAGGTCACCGGCAAACAGGGCCGCCTCGTCGCCGCCCGTTCCGCCACGGATCTCGAGCACCACATTCTTGCTGTCCTCGGGGTCCTCGGGAATGAGCAGGAGTTTGATTTCCTCTTCCATCTTGGGCAATTCGGACTGATTGGCCTCGATTTCCTCACGTGCCATGGCTCGCAAGTCTTCATCGGTCTCAGTGTCAAGAACAGCGCGCGCTTGCTCGATATCCTCAAGCAGTTTGCGGTAACGGTGGGTAGCGTTGAGCAATGTTTCAAGGCTCTTGTATTCCTTGGTGAGTTTCACATATCGCCGCTGGTCGGCGATGACAGCGGGATCGGTGATGAGTGTCCCGATTTCCTCAAATCGGGCATCGAGACCCTCAAGGCGCTGTAACAGGGAGTTTTCTGCCATAATTGATTAAATGCTTCGTTGGAGGGTTAGAAGTTGAATCCGAGAAGGTGATATACCTGGTTGACAATGCCCAGGCGGTCGATGTCGGGACGTGTCGAAAAGAAGAGGAAGATCAGGTCGCGCTCGGGCACCTTGCCGGCATAGATGGTGAAGCCGCCATTGTCACCCAGGTGATACACATGAGTGGGCTGTCCAGGCACGTCCTGCACAAAGAAGCCATAGCCGTAGCCTGTGTGGGGCTGGTAGCCATAGTTGGCATCCTCGTGAATCTGTATCCACGGGTTATAGGCCAAGCGCTTGGTTGACGCGCTCCACACGCAGTTATCGCGCAGGGCACGTTCCCAACGCACAAAGTCGTTAATGGAGCAATAGAGGGCTCCATCGGCCTTGGTGGCAAAGAAAGTCTCCTCGCCATAGTCATATTCCTGCCAGCGGCCCTGGTTGTCGCGGTCATAGCCATGGGCCATGCAGGCAATGGCACGGTCGGACTCAAAGTAGCGGCACGTCTGCATCCCAGCACGGCCGAACACGCTGTCATGCATATAGGTCTCAAAGGGTCTGCCAGTCACACGCTCCACAATCTGGTAAATGAGTTGGAAAGTGGGGTTGATGTATTCATATTGGGTTCCGGGCTTGAAATTCAAGTGGTCGAGGGTGCGCATATACTGCACTGACTCAACGTCGGTGCTATAGAGCACGAAGTTGCGGTCGTCACGGGGCCGCGCGTCGGGGATGCCCGAGGTGTGGCTCATGATGTGATGCAAGGTGATATCCTTGAAGAACGGAGCCTGGAACTCGGGGAAAAACCGTGACAGGGGGTCATCGAGCGAGAGCAAACCCTGCTCGGCCAACTGCAGCAGCGCCACTGCCGAGAACTGCTTGGACACCGAAGCGATACAGAAATTTGTCTCGAACGTGACAGGACTCTTGGTCTCGATGTCGGCAAGACCAAAACAACGACTATAAATCGTGTCGCCCCCTTGCAATATCAACACGGCTGCACCGGGCTCATTAGGGTTATTGTACACTGCATCGAACACTTCATCGATGCGCCTTGTCAACTCATCAGCTTTCATGTCACTCGCTAAGGTGGTGGTAAACGTTAACATCAAAGCCACCCACAGTAAAACAGTTTTCTTGATCATGCGGCAAAGGTAATAAAAAGTTTAGAGGATAATGGTTAAAGGTTAGAGTTTTTTGGCATGGTGTTTGCAATCATAGAGCATGACCAGAGAATAATAGGCAATAATAACAACACAAGAAAAGAATAATAACGAGAATGATTAATAACCAGCACGACAAGCAACATCAGTACTGGAGACAGGATATTACCCTGCCCCGTGCGGGCGCCGACTTTCCCGACGAGGAGGACGAGGACGACGACTTGCCTGGTGGCAGCGGCAGTGGCGAGAGCGACAATCCGTCTTACCGTGAAACGCGACAGCGACGAAATGTCAGTCGGGGTGACAATTCTGCCACTCCCGTCATCGATAAATATG
>ERZ842401.2666-NODE-2666-length-23537-cov-7.955668_pt1 | contig 23537 bp, 22 predicted proteins | sample MGYA00521270_ERZ842401 | MGnify/ENA primary metagenome ERZ842401 (study PRJEB31892, sample SAMEA3878208) | bioreactor metagenome | biome: Moose rumen | place: Sweden | collected 2011-10 | study: EMG produced TPA metagenomics assembly of the PRJEB12797 data set...
TATCGGCGGACTTATCGGTATAGCTGTCGGCTGCATTGCATCGCAGATTATTGCCCAAGTCGGCAATTTTACCACGGTTATCACCCTTACGCCGATCATCATATCCTTCCTGTTTGCGGTAGGCATCGGCCTGTTCTTTGGCATCTATCCGGCCAGAAAGGCTGCCAAGCTTGACCCCATAGAGGCATTGCGATATGAATAAAGCGTTATTCGAAAAATAATTGTATGAGCGCTGCCAGCGTGAAAAAAGGACCATACGCAAACGTATCGGTCTTTTTTTTGTGTCCGAATAACAGCAGCAAAAGCGCACCGATACCACCACCAATCAGTCCGATGGCGATAACTTCGGTAAGTTTACTTACGCCCAGCCAAAGCCCGAGTGCCGCAATCAGCTTGATGTCGCCGCCGCCAATCCCGCCTTTGGTAAGGACGGCCATAATCAGGAACAATACGCCGCCGCCTAAGGCAGCTATCAGCTGGTCTGTCAGCGGAAAACCGCAGACGACAGACGCCAGAAAACCGCAGCAGGCAAACGGGATAAGCATAACGTCAAAAATAACCTGCTGCTCAACATCCGTAAGCGTATAAAGCACAAGGAAGTAGATGAACAATAAATGGAAAAAAATTGTCGGGATTTCAGAAACCGCGGTAAGCAGATAAAAAGAAAAAAGTATGCCCAAGCAAGCAGGAAGAATTTTGGGCCTTTTTTTTGACTGGTTAAAAATTTTATGGGGGAAACTGAGGATATTGCCTTTCGTGTGATAGAGTTTATCAATCCAGCGGGTACCCGCCAAAGCACCAAGAACAGCGCAGACAATAGCAATACTCAACTTTAATACAAAAATCATGCTGCATCACCTCAAGAACAGTTTACCCGCGCTGGCAGAAAAATGCAAATAATAGGGGCAAAAGTCCTAGATAAGAAATGGGCAAAAAAAGAAAAATTTTCTATAATTTCACTATATTTTACAAAAATATAGTGAAAAAGGTTGACTAGGCTGAAGGAAAAGTGTTATATTGTTAACCGTAAATTAGAAATAGATTAGAGATACTTTAAAGCTAAATTAGAGCATTGGAGACTATGATCCCAATTGGCAAGTCGGGGATTGTTGGATAATCACATTTTAAGGGATGGAAACGAATGAAAAAGTGGTTGTTGGAAGCGAAGTTTACTTATCGCCAATGGGTATCGCTGGCCGTGTTTGTCAGCTGTATGCTGGGGCTGTTGGTGTATATGTCGCTATCCGGTGAGGAAACGGCGGCCAGCGGCGGGGCAAAGGTAGAGATGGTCAAAGTGGTTGTTGCCAGGCAGGATATTCCTGAACGCACAATCCTCAAAGACAGTATGCTGAAAGTGGTAGATATGCCCGCTGATGTAGTGCCAGCAGAGGCCGTACGGGATGTAAGCGAGATTGCCGGCAGCCCGACCAGCGTGGCTGTTCAACAGGGAGATATCCTGACCACGAAAAAGATATATGCTGATATCCGCATGGCGGGGTTTACAGGAACTATTCCACCCAACTGCCGCGCGGTATCGGTTGCGATTACCGATATAACCGGCGTTTCCGGTTTTGCAAAACCAGGCGATTATGTGGATGTAATGCTGGTTTCCGGAACGAAGGAAACAGGATTTAGAGGAGAAATTCTCCTGCAAAATGTTCAGCTGCTGGCTATAAATAAGACTGGCGGTTCTGCGGCAGATGAAGATAAGGACCCCAAATCTACCGGCAGCAAAAATGAAGATGAAGGCGCCATCAAAGGTGACAGCGATACCATGGCAACAGCTACATTGGCTTTGCCCCTGAATGAAGCCTTGAAGGTAGCCACAGCCTCCCAAAAGGGCACGATTTATCTCGTGCTTCGCCCCGTGGCTCCCACGGATATCTTTACTATTGATACGGATTATATGATTCCTGCAGAACGCAGCGGAGAAACGGCACCAAGGCCGAGTACGCCTGCCCCGGCAGCGGCAGCGGCTCCGGCACCTGCCCCGGCTCCGGCACCTGCAGTTCGTGCGCCGGCAGCCCCTAAGGCAGAGAACGGCGGCTTTAAGATAATCCGTGGTACGAAGAACAACTAGGGAGGACAAAATTGTATACAGGTACGAAAATCGCGCTAGGACTTGCGGCTGTTACCGCAATTACCGCTCCGGCTCCGGCGTTTGCGTATGCACAGCCTATGTGGCTGGGGGTTAATCAGTCTTATTATTTGAGCACGAAGAGTGCTATCACGCGAGTGGCTGTTGGCAATCCGCAGATTGCGGATGTGCAGGAACTAGGCCCGTTTGCCATCAATATTGTGGCTATAAAACAGGGTACAACGACGATAAATGTTTGGACAGCTGACGGCATGCGGCAGGATTTTACGGTCAGCGTCAACAATGAGGACAAGGGACTGGCGGCAGCCATTGAGCAGGCCATCAATCTGCCGGGCGTAAAGGTGCAGATGGTTGGCGGCAGAGTGCTGCTGCGCGGCACCGTAAGCAACCAGTATGAAAGGGATTTGGCCTTTAAGGTTGCCTGCCTGTATGTGGGGGATGACCCCACCAGCACGAAAAGCAATACGGTGAAATTAGGCAGTAATTCCGATTCGAATTCCGTGACAACGTCAGTAAGTACAGAGGAGCAGATAGATAACAGTGCGCGGGTTATTAACCTTTTGGATATGGAGAATCCTGACCAAATAAATATGGAAGCGTTGGTCATCGAAATCAATTCTGATGATGCGAAAAAGCTGGGGGTTACTTATTCATCCCCTGCTGCGGCAGGCAGTAACAATGCTGGTATAACCCTGAATGAGCCGGGGTCATTCTACGCCGGAGAAACTTATGGCGTTCAGCGTGCCAAAGGGAGTCACTGGTATAGCCGCAACTGGCTGTTCACGCATTTTTCCCAGATTAATGCGCAGTTGCGTCTTTTAATCGAGCAGGGCAGAGCCCGCGTGGTTTCCCGTCCGAATATCACCACCATGAGCGGTAAGTCGGCAGGCATTCTGGTTGGCGGGCAGATTCCCTATCCGGTGGTCTCTACATCCAGCAACAATATCACTGTAGAATATAAACCCTATGGTATTTCGCTTAACCTGATTAATCCGCAAGTAGACCGACAGGGAAATGTACAGGCGAAAATCAATGCCGAAGTCAGCCGTTTGGATTGGGCCAACAGCGTTTCGGCCAATGGTTATAGTATGCCGGGGCTGTCCACGCGTTCTGCCCAGACGGAGGTTACGATTCCTTCGGGTATGACCATGGCTATTGGCGGTCTCTTGAATTCCGAGGACAGCAAGACGATTCAAAAATTGCCATTGCTTGGCGATATCCCCATCTTGGGGGAGTTGTTCAAATATCACAACGACAGCCGGCAGAAATCGGAAATTATGATTTTACTCACGCCGCGGGTGGTTAATGAACGTACAGAAGTAAAGATGTCGGATAAGATGGCAGATTACTTCAACGACAGCCGCCGCGAAAGGCAGGCCATGCAGAGCGTGGATGTGAACGGCCCTATTCCCGAAAAGCCGACCCGCAAAAAGCAGGCAGCTGCCATACAGGATGAAGCCAGTCCCTTAGACAATATCATGCCGGTGCGTGGCAGTCAGGACAGATAAGGAGACAGCATGGGGACATTTACACAGGAAATAAACGGTGTCGTCATTACCTTTTTCAGTACGGCTTCGGCAGTGGGCAAAACCCTTATCAGCACCAATATGGCATCGGAACTGGCGCGGCAGGGCAAAAAAGTCTGTCTTCTGGACTTTGACTTGCAATTTGGTGATGTGAGTAATTACTTGCAGCTTTTGCCGCAGCGTACGGCCTATGATTTGCAACAGGCCATGTCGTTGCAGGGAAGTTCTGTGCGGGCAGAAGAATACCTGACGCCCTATGAATATCATAATGTGGTGTTCTATGTGCTGGCGGCACCGGCGAAATTGGAAGAATCCTATAATATCGATACGGATAAGGCAATAGACATGGTACGCTGCTTGCAGAAGCGCTTTGATTATGTACTGGTGGACACCACCTCGATGTTCAGCAAACTCAATCTGGCGCTGCTGGATTTATCGACCATCGTCAGCTTTCTGGGGATTGTGGATTTTATTCCCACCATTAAGAATATGAAAATCGGTGCGGAGACGCTCAAGAAGCTGAATTACGATAAGAGTAAGATTCGCTTGATTCTGAACCGCAGCAATGCCAAGACCCGCATCAGCATTGCTGATGTGGAAAATTTGTTGGGGGAGCAGTTTTACCACATCCTGCCCAATGATTTTCAGGCGGCCAGCCAATCCATCAAGGACGGCGTGCCTTTGGTATTGCGCTCTGGCAGAAGTGAACTGGGGTTAGCTCTGCGGGATTTGGTTGCCCGCTATACCAATTGTGTCTACGAGGACACACCGGATGAAAATGTGCCGGAATCCTGGCTAGCCCGGATTTTTGGCTGAAAGGAGATAAGCCATGGATTACCGTGTACTGCTGATGGAACCTAACCGGCTGATGTTAGAACGCCTCAGTCAGGTGATAAAGGATACGCCAAACTTTACCTTGGCGGCAAAATTCCAAAATGTCAGCGATGCCTTAGGGCAGGGAACTGTATTTAATCCCAACTTGATATTGCTGGATATTGAACAGCCCGGTGGCATGAGGCTTATTGATGAGTTCAAAAAAATCTATCCGGCGGCAGCTATCCTCTGCATGGGGGAAAAATGGCAAGCTGAAAATGCCAGCCATAGTGTGAAGGCCGGAGCCAAGGGCTATATCCTTAAACCGTTCACGGGCATGGAATTGCAGGAAACGGTGGAAACGTTCTCCCGGTTGGGCAGTGAAGACGGCGCGGAAACGTTGGTGTTTTTCAGTCCCAAGGGTAAGAGCGGCAAGACAACCCTGATTGCCAATCTCGCCATGGCGCTGGCACGCAAAACACGCGAGCCGGTGGGCATTATTGATGCTGACTTGCAGTTCGGGGATATGGCGGTATTCTTTAATCTGGCACCGCAGACCACCATTGTAGAAGCTGTGCGGGATGCCAGCTTCCTGTCACCTGCGACGCTTAGTTCCTATTTCATGCCGGTGGCCCCCAATGTCAGCGTGCTATGCGGCACACCGACCCCCAATATGATTGACAAAATCGCCATTGACAAACTGGAAAATCTCATTGCCATGAGCCGCAGTCTGTTCCGCTACATCCTTATTGATGTGCCGGCAGGGTTCAATCCGACCTCCATTGCGGCGGCAGAGGCATCGAGTACGACTTTCCTCGTCAGCATGATTAATGGAGCGTATGAAATCGACCATATGAAGCGGGCTTTGGGCGTGTTTAGAGATTGGGAGGATATGGAAGAACGGGCCAAGGTCATCTTTACCCGCGTGGAGCCATGTGATGCCCGCTCGAAGCTGGAACTGTCACAAAAACTGGGGTATCCCGTTACCGAGATAATGCCCAATGAATACAATATCGTTTCTGATGCCGCCGACAAGGGGAAAATGGCCACGGACATAAGTCCTGACAGCCCGCTTTCGCGGCAGGTGGATAGACTCGCAGATAATATTATCGGCAGACAGCATCGGATAAGGTGGGCGGCTGTATGAGAATAATACTGGCAATGTCTGTAACGCTTTTGACCTTTGCCTTGCTCTTTATGCTAATCCGCATCAAGATGCGCCAGCATAAGGAGTTGGTCAATCGAATGGAGTACTTTTCGGGGGCAGCTGTGCAGCTTCGCCAACAAAGACTGCGGGGCAATGAACCATCCGTTATGGTCAAAGACCGCCTGCGCGGCTTAATCCAGCAGGCAGGACTCTGGCTGCAACGTATTCAGCATAATAATCGTATGGACTTTAAGATGCAACAGGCCGATTGGCCGCTCCTGGGGTCAGAATATGAGGTTATGTTGGCGCTTTTCGGCGGACTGTGCGGCATTATTACACTAGCTGCGACTTTAGAGCCGTTATTTGCAATACTTATCTTTGGCGGCGGTGTGCTGGCTGGTTTGCTGTTTTTACATATCTACATCAAACGACGGCAAAAAGCCTTTACCACCCAGCTGGGGGATATGCTCGTTATGGTAGCGAATGCCCTAAGGGCGGGGTTCAGCTTTATGCAGGCTTTTGAACTTATCGCCAGAGAAATGGACGCACCTATTGGTCGGGAAGTGCAGAAAGTCGTCAACGAAGTAAATATCGGCGTTGATGTAGAAACTGCCCTCGATAATATGCAAAAACGGGTGAACAGTTCTGATTTTGAACTGGTAGTTACCGCTATGGTTATTCAACGGCAGGTAGGCGGTAATCTGGCGCAGATTCTTGATACCATTAGTGATACGATTAATGACCGTATACGTATGCGTAGAGAGGTTATGACGCTGACGGCGCAAGGACGGGCATCTGGTGTGGTATTGGCACTGCTTCCGATTGCGGTAGCAGGTGTTTTGTCCATGGTTAGTCCTGGCTACTTGGCACCACTATTTAACGAACCGCTTGGTCGTATGGCAATTGTGGCGGGGATAATTATGGAGATTATTGGCTATTTTGTCATTTGCAGGATAGTGGATATAAAGATTTAACTTCGTATGTGAATCCTATTGGGGATTTTCATAAATATTTTATTTATTTAGGGAGGATTTTAGAATGAAGGAAATCATCGAGTATTTGAAGGCACGTTACTTCAGCGAAAAGGCTCAGGGCATTATGGAGTATGCACTGATTATGGCTTTCGTTGTAGTGGTGGCTGCAGCTATTGGCAGCGGTAGTGATTTGCAGACGAAGGTCAAAGGGGTATTTGCTAGTCTTTGCGGATTGTTTGGCGCTAATGCACCACAATAATATTATTAATAACAATTAATTTTGTATGAAGGGGAACAGGGACATGATTTTACGCAGATTACAAAAGGGACAATCCATTATTGAATTTGCATTGGTCTTGCCCCTGTTTTTACTATTATTGCTAGGGCTTATATATGTAGGCATGTTTATGGCGGATTATTTGGCGCTTAGCAGTGTAGCACGTAGTAGTGCTCGTGAAGCGGCGATAATAACGGATGAAAAAGAAATTAATAAACACTATCCTACGGTGAAAAATAAGTATATCAATTACCACTTACCAATTGATATATACGAATGGAATTCAAATGACAATTTAAATATAGATTATATTAAAAAAGACAATAACGTAGTAGTGACGATAAATGCAAAGTTAAATAAAGATGGTTCGTATTTAGCGAATATAGTAAATGGCTTGTCTGATAGTATAAACAGTAATTTTGATTTGCATATAACCTATACGATGTATAGTGAATATACACCTAGTAAATAAGCAGGAGGAAGTCAAATGTCATTAATGACGCGGCTGGGGCGCAGGGATGGCCAAAATCGGCAAGTAAAAATTTTTGCCATACATGATGAAGTGCAGGCACAGGCTGAGGAGCGTTCCTATCAATCGATGAAGCATCAAATTCATCAGCGTATTTTGGCGGAAATTACTCCTGCGGAACAGGCGGCCTTGTCATCCAATAGTGATGAACCCCGCAGGGCAGAGTCCGTTATCAATGAGTATTGCCAGCGGGCTTTTGATACGGCACCGTTTACGATACCGCGTGGTGAGAAAAGCCGCTTAATCGCAGATATACGGGATGAAATGCTGGGGTTAGGGCCGATTGAGCCGCTTTTGCAGGACGACAGCATTACCGAAATCATGGTAAATGGTCCGAAGAAAGTCTTTGTCGAGCGGTTGGGCAGAATGGAACTTACGGATGTTCAGTTTAGCGATAATGGTCATGTGATGAATATTGTCGAACGTATTTTAACTCCGTTGGGGCGCAGAATTGACGAATCTTCACCGCTGGTTGATGCCCGTTTGGATGATGGCAGTCGTGTGAATATTATTATACCGCCGCTGGCGCTGAATGGTCCGTCCATTACCATTCGCAAATTTTCCAAGAAGCCGTTAACGGTGGAAAATCTTATTGCCTTTGGTACTCTGGATGAGAAGATGGCAGAGTTTTTGCGGGCTTGTGTCAAGGCGAGACTGAATATTCTCGTATCTGGCGGTACAGGCTCGGGGAAAACCACAACACTCAATGTTATATCCTCTTTTATTCCAGAGTCAGAGCGTATTGTTACTATCGAAGATGCGGCGGAATTGCGCCTGCAGCAGGAAAATATTGTGACCTTAGAAGCCCGTCCGGCGAATATCGAAGGGAAAGGGCAGATTACCATTCGTGATTTGGTGCGTAACGCCCTGCGTATGCGCCCCGATAGAATTATCGTGGGTGAGGTGCGTACTGGTGAAGCTCTGGATATGTTGCAGGCTATGAATACCGGCCATGACGGTTCCTTGACTACCGCCCATGCCAATAGCCCGCGTGATGCTTTGTCGCGTCTGGAAACCATGGTATTGATGAGTGGTTTGGAACTGCCGGTAAGGGCTATACGTGAGCAGATTTCTTCGGCAATAGATATTATTATCCAGCAATCCCGTATGCGCGATGGCAGCCGCAAGATTACGCATATAACAGAGGTTCAGCACATGGAGGGCAATACCATTACCATGCAGGATATTTTCCGTTACAAGCAGCAGGGCTGTAATGAAAATGGCAGGCTTGTAGGTAAGTTTGTCACCACGGGATTAAAGCCGAATTTTATGGATAAATTCGAAATGAATGGTGTTGATATTGCTGACGATTTCTTTGCCGCAAGGCCGGGCGATAGGGGGGGATTCTTCTAGTGTTGATTGCATTTTTTTCTTTGGCTGTAACAGTAGCGACATTTTCCGTACTGTTTGGTTTTATTCGCAAGGTGATTATGCCGCATAAACGTGTCCGTCAGCGTATTTATGCCTTAGCCAATAAAGACCAGCAAGATGTAGAAGGGAAAAAAACGGGGCGGGATAAGTTACGTGAAATCCCGTTTATTGAGCGTGTAGTAAAACCAGCAGGGCAGCGGTTATCGGTTTCGGTCAGCCGCTTGACCCCGAAACAGTTACAGGCACTCATCGAAAAACGTTTGCTTATGGCAGGCAAAAATACAGAGTGTACGGCACCGCAGTTTATGCTTATCTGTTTGCTCGGAGCACTGTCCATGTGGTTCCTTATGTATTTCTTGGTGGGCGACAGCAGATTTATGCTGATTCAAAAAATCGTCTTCATGCTCCTTGGCGGTGTTTTGGGTGGTCTTATGCCTGTGGTATGCTTAAATGTCATGGTGCAGAAACGTCAGGCAGAAATAGCCAGTCAACTGCCGGAGGTACTGGACCTGCTTTGTGTCAGTGTGCAGGCCGGACTTTCATTTGATGCGGCGCTGGGGAAAATTACCGCAAGAATGAAAGGTGAACTAATCAACGAGTGCAAGCGCTTACAGGAAGATGTGCGCATGGGGATGGTACGGCGTACAGCTATGAGAAATCTGGCCAATCGTTGCGAGGTGCAGGATGTATCGCTGTTTATGACCTCCATCATTCAAGCGGAACGTTTGGGTACCAGTATGGGCAAGACGCTAAAAAATCAGGCGGATAATATTCGCGAACGACGGCGGCAATATGTCAAAGCCGAAGCCATGCGTGCACCGGTAAAAATCGTTTTTCCTCTGGTGTTCTTCATCTTTCCCGCACTTTTTGTAGTAACTTTAGTACCGACATTGTTATTCTTGATGAGAAATATGTAACAGCGCAGGAGCTATGACATGAAAAAAAACATGAAAAGAATACAAAAAAAATGGCGCCAGCATGGCGCCATCTTGGCATTTACCGCATTACTTCTGCCTATGATAATCGTAGGCACAGGACTGGCGGTAGATTTGGGTAATATCTATGTCCAACATGCCCGCTTGCAAAATGCCGCAGATGCGGCGGCGTTAGCGGGGGCACATGCGTTTGTCGAAAATAATGATAAGCCGGAGAAAGGCAAGCATAAACATGCGGATGAGAAGGCTAGGGAATACATAAAAGGAACTTATCATAATCTTGAACAAGATGAAGGTATAACAAACTATGAAAATGATGAAAAAATATTCAAAGCGGTGAAGGATAATAATGACATATATTACATAGTAATATTAGAAAAAGAAGTGCCACTATATTTCTTGGGGGCTTTTTATGAAAAGATAAAAGAAAAAAACACATTCACGGTTCCTGTTGAAAGTGTGGCAGCTATTTCATTAGATTCGCCAGCTAATCCGTCTGGAAAAAGCGCATTTCCGAATCTTTTTACCTTCACTGATGGGTTTTATGGCATAAATACTGCCCAGAATCCAGATAATGTAAAGATTGCAGAAATATCGAGTACATTTACCGGGAGAATCGTCACCAATAATAAAACGGCAGAGGAAAAATACCGCCATCAACTTATCACCAATGAAGCCCGTAAAAAACAAGAACAGAATTCCGGTTATACCGTTAAAAATGCTATTGATGATGGTTGTGTAAACGAGCCTGTTCTTGATGAGCATATCAATTTGGATTTTTATAAGGATATTGCTGCTAACATTGGCAATAGTGCTGCTAAAAATTTTACGGACAATATATCACAAACAATTTCTGCTCAGCAGCATTTCAATTCTTCTTATATATCTGCCAATAGCGATAAGGAAGTGATTCATTATACTTCGAGTAATGGTGTGGATATTCGTTTTGATACCAATGTCATGGGGAAAAAGGACAAGCCGCTCTATATCATTATCGATAATGCGAGTAATCCCAAGATACAATTCAATGCAAATGTAAAAAATACGCGTCCTATCATTTATTGCTATCTGGGGTATAATGATTTATGGATAGCTGGCAATTCTGGTGTAGAATTTCATGGGGTTATTTATGCTCCGTATGCAAAAATAAACGTTAATGACAATAATTGGCACTTCTATGGCAGTATAGTGGGAAAAAGCATCAGCTTAAACGGCAAGGGAGACTACACTTACGAAGATTTTGGTATATCCGGTGGTTCTGGCAATAGCGGTTCTTCTGGTGGGGCAAATACACCTGCTATTAATAATCTTAAGATAAAACTTGTTTCTCCGCAATCGATAAAGTGGGACTGACTAACCATATAAATTTCTTCTTGGCATAGAGGCGTGTGTATTGACCATGATTAACAGCAAGAACGAATCGTATCTCCTGCTTTGACCTGGTCAGCCTCACCTGCGGCAACCTCTACTACGCCCCATGCTTTCCGGCACCATGCCAGTCCAATCCACGGTTTTACATTGCGGACCACTTTAAGCACCCTGTAGTTCTGGTCAATGAAAATCGCATCAATGGCAAAGCGCATGAAGCACATATGGATGCTGCTGCAGGGGGCGATAAGTAATCCGCGCCCTGCCGGGAGCCGTTTGCGCAGCATCAGGCCACAGAAACGGGTAAGGAAGGTATCGGCTGTTTCAAGTTGTAACTGCATAGAATCACGCTTTCTGTGAATTTGGTTATATATAGCATTATAACGGCTGACGGCCTGTAAGAAAAGGATAAACAGCAAAAGGCAACGATTAAGTTTCCAACTTAAATCGTTGCCTTTTGCAGGTATTTTATGCTTTTAGGCGAATTTTAATAATGTATAGCATTAGTTTGAGCCACGAGTGGGGCTGAATGGCTGGTGCGGATTAGAACCGCCTGCGGCGGCGAGGTTATCCAGTTCTTCCCAGGAAAGCTCTCTTTTTTGGGAACGCATGTCAAGGAGTCTGCTTTTGAGACTGTCCTTAACCTTACTGAAGCGGGAGAAATCTGTCGTTTGCAGTTCGTGTTCGATATTCATATAGCGTCACTCCTATCTCTTGGTATTCATTTTACCATAATATACGATTGTAAGAACAGACGATTACAGATTTTTTAAAAATTTTTTGAAAAAAGTTTGGGGTTTTTTATGAAGGTCTATTTTTATCTGGGGATTGGCATTATTATTACGTTGATTGTGGGCTTGCTGGGATATGGTGTGTATATGAACCAGCGCGGCGAAAGCGAAATTGCTCAACGTATGGAAAATCTGCGTCTGCCGCTTACGGGAATAACCGTGAGGGAGCGGGAAATAAAACCCATGGTGGAGTTAGAACTGGTTAACTTGTATTGTGATGATATGACTGATGTAATCGCGCGGGGAAATGGGCGGGTTATGCAGGTCTTTGTGGAAAAGCATAGCAATGTAACAGTGGGTATGCCGCTTATGCAGCTGGTGGATGAGGATATTCCCTTGAAACTCAAGCAGGCTGACAGTGATATTTTGGAAGCCGAGGCGCAAGTGTTAAAAACGCGGAATTCGTACAATCGTTATAAACAGCTTATTGAATCGCAGGCAATCTCCGCGGAAAAATATGATGAGGCAGAGGCATCATACAAGGCGGCGCAGGCTAAATTAGCGAACTGTCAGACGGTACGAGAACAGCTCATTATGCGGCAGTCACGGCAAATGGTCACATCTCCTATTGCTGGAGAAGTGCTGCGTCTTTATCAAAGTGAAGGGGCTTTTGTGACTGCTGGAACGCCTGTGGCTTTGGTCGGGGATTTCAGCAAGATGTATTTTACTGCGCCGGTGGTTGATGAACAGGCGCAGCGTATGGAAATTGGCCGCCCTATAGATGTAACCATTGCCGGTGGTGCGACATCGGTATTGGGTGGTGAGGCTTTGCCCAAATCTTATGGGGCAAATTATTCTGCAGGAAATCTGGGGGATAATCAGGTATTTTCTGCTGTGGTGACGAAGATAACGCCGGGACTTGATGAACCGGCAACTGTGCGGCAGGTCGTATGGCAGATTGATAACCGCGTAGGGCTTTTGGAGCCGGGGGCTTATCGGAAAGTGCGTCTGCATGCTAATTTTACCCGTAAGTGTCTGGCTGTGCCTGTGTCGGCTTTTGTAGATGAATCGCATGACAGGGTGGCGGTCATTGAAGCGGATGGTCGTTTAGGCTTTCGGGATGTAGAGACGGGGGTTTCGGATGGTGCTTATGTGGAAATTGTCTCCGGGCTGGATTCGGGCGATATTGTCATTACCGCTGATACCGAGGGGGTAGCAGCCGGTACAGAGGTAGAACTGACCATGGAAGAAGATTGATTTATAAATTGGGGGAGGATATTTCATTATGGCAGATGGCAGCAAGATTTTTAGTAAGGCAGCGCTTGACAAACTGCGTTCGCCAGACAGGCTGGATATGCTTCTGCCTATCACTACGCCCATCGGCTGGATGGGACTGGTAGCTGTGGGATTGCTGCTGATATCTGTTGTTTTGTGGTCGATTTTTGGTTCCTTTACCGTGCGGGCCGATGGCAAGGGTATGATTTTGGACTCGGGTGGTGTGGCAACGATAACTCATGTAGCCGGGGGCAAGATTGCCCATCTTTATGTGCGGGATGGCTCATCGGTCAGGAAGGGCGAACTGATTGCCCGTTTAGAACAGCCGGAGCAGTCAGCGGATACCAATATGGCGCAGTATGGCCCGCAGTTGGCCGGCAGTATGAAGGATACGGCGGACAGGGTTTACCAGTATCGGGCAAAACTTTATCAGCAGGTTGTGTCACGGGATATTATCAGCGATTATGACGGCATTGTGGAAGAAATAATGGTGCGCAAGGGCAGTGTGATTAATAGCGGCAGTCCAATCTGTACGGTGCGGCTGACCAAGAAACGCAGTGATTTGACGGGGATTATGTATGTTCCGGTGGACAAGGGCAAGCGTATTGAGCCGGGGCAGACTATTCAACTGGTGCCGAATGGCGTGGATGTGCAGGAATCCGGCAGTCTTATCGGTGTCGTGCGTACGGTGTCCAATTATCCGGTGCCGTTAAAGTCCATCGAACAGCAGGTAAGCAATCCGGAACTGGCACAGTGGCTTATGGCCAGCGGACAGGGAGCTGTGGTGGAAGTGAGTTTTGTGCTGGTAAAGGATGAGAACAATCCTTCGGGATATTTGTGGACTTCCTTTGTGGGTGAGCACAAGCCGGTGACGGCAGGGAGTTTCTGTACCGGTTCCGTGATTATCGAACGCCGTCCGCCAATTGAAAAGGTGTTCTACAGAATCAGCCAGTGGCTGCGTAACAGGTGAGTCTGATGGGAATGGATTTTTGGCGTAATTGGGGGAAAAAGCAGGGAGCCAGAGTAAAGGTTCCTACTATTTTGCAGATGGAGGCCACAGAGTGTGGCGCGGCTTCGCTGGCTATGATATTGGCTCATTATGGCTTATGGATACCGCTGGAAAAACTTCGTGCGGAATGTGGGGTAAACCGCGATGGCAGCAAGGCCAGCAATGTGATGCGTGCAGCAAAGGCGCGTGGCTGTGAGGTGCATGGTTATCGCTGGGAGGCAGAGAGCATACGGGAAGAACAGGATTTTCCGCTCATTATCCACTGGGAGTTTAACCATTTTTTGGTGTTGGAAGGTATCATAGGCGATAAGGTGTATCTAAATGACCCTGGCATGGGGCGTCGTACTGTGCTTTGGAAGGATTTTGTAACATCTTATACGGGTATTGCGCTGACCATCAGACCAACAGCAGAGTTTAAACCGGCAGGCCATCGCTATAATGTATTTAAGGCTGTGAGTGCCAAGCTCTGGGAAGACAAATGGGGGATGACCTTTTTGCTCCTTCTGGGGTTGTGCATGATTGTGCCGGGGCTGGCTTCGCCTGTATTCAGTCAGGTGTTTCTGGATGATATTCTTACGGGCAAACACAGAGACTGGATGGCGAATCTTTGTCTTGCGATGACGCTCTCCTTTATTGTTTCGGCTGTGCTGACCTGGCTTAGGGCAGTGCTGCTCACCCGTTGGCAGAGGAAACTCACGCTGGCGGATTCTTCCAGTTTTTTCTGGCATCTGCTGCGTCTTCCCATGCAGTTTTTCCATCAGCGGTATGCTGCTGAGGTGGCCGGGCGCATTTCGATGAATGAAGCCGTGGCAGGGGTGCTTTCCGGCAGTGCGGCAACGGCGGTATTGGATGCTTTTGTGGCTTTATTTTTTTTGTTATTGCTTTTACAGTATAATTTATTGCTGACGCTGATTGGTATTGTCTTTATGGCCGCGAATATTGGTGTGCTTATGCTGACGCGAAGACATTTGACCGATTTGGCCATGCGGATTCAGCAGGATGCAGGTAAGGAATATGGCGCCAGTATTAACGGCCTCACCATGATTGACAGCATTAAGGCCAACGGCAATGAGGGCGATTTCTTTATGAAATGGGCCGGTTACCGGGCAAAGGTTTTAAATGGCATGCAGGAAACGCAGCTTTGGATGCTATCTGTTACTATGCTGCCGAATCTGCTGGGCGGTCTTAATGGGGCGCTTATCATGACCTTTGGTGGTTTTTCAATTATGGATGGTGCTATGACTGCTGGTATGTTTGTGGCTTTTCAGCATCTGATGGGAAGTTTTCAGGCTCCGGTGGGCAATCTTACGGGGCTTTATACCAGCTTACAGAGTACAGAGATGCAGATGCAGCGCCTTAATGATGTGCGGCGTTATGAGATTGATGATTTGAATTATCCGCAGGAGAATAGAAAAAATTTCCCCAAACAGCGTCTGTCGGGCGATTTGGAGTTAAAGGATATCTGTTTTGGCTACAGCCCTTTGGAACCGCCTTTATTGACAAATTTTAATCTGCATTTGCAGCCGGGACATTGGGTAGCGATTGTGGGCGCTTCCGGCAGTGGCAAGTCCACAATCGCTAAAGTGATAACAGGACTCTATGAGGAATGGAGCGGGAAGCTCACCTTTGATGGTATTCCCAGACGGCAGGTGCCACGCAGTGTGATTACGACATCGCTGGCGGCAGTAGATCAGGATGTATTTCAGATTACGGGCACAGTAGGGGAAAATATCGCTTTGTTTGACCGTTCCTTGCGGCAAAGCGACATTGTGCGGGCGGCTAAGGATGCCTGCATTCATGAAGATATATTGCAATTGGAAGGCGGCTACGAGGCGCAGGTTTCCGAAGGCGGGCTTAATTTTTCCGGCGGACAGCGGCAGCGGTTGGAGATTGCCAGAGCTTTGGCGGTGAATCCTTCCATTTTGATACTGGATGAGGCTACCAGTGCCCTTGACCCCATAACGGAGGAAAAGGTGCTGGAAAATATTCGTCACCGGGGCTGTGCGTGTGTGATTATCGCGCATCGCTTATCTACCATCCGTGATGCCGATGAAATCATTGTCCTTGAACATGGCCGGATTGTAGAGCGGGGGCGTCATCGTGATATGATTAAGCATGATGGCCCATACAGGCATTTGATTGAAGAACGCAGCAGCAAGTGATAAAGATAGATTGTGAGTTGTGATGTTATGGAATTACAGGCGGGCAAACGTTGGCAGCTGACAAATGAAGATACCTTCCTGCAGATTGCAGAAGGAAAAGTAGAGGTTTATGCGGTCACCCGTGAGGGGCGCGATTTTCGGCAGGCTTATTTGCTGACTCTGGAAAATGGTGCGGCAATTTTTCCGGCTATGGATGAGTTTGAGGAAATCGACATTCTGCTTTATGCGGTAACGGATAGTGTGTTATGGGAACGCTCCTTTTATGATGCAGCGCCTCAGGAATTGAAACCTCTTATGCAGACATGGTTTAAGAGGCTGGGAAAGATCAGCTGGCTTAAACGTCTGGCGGCACTGGGGGATGATATGTTATCTCTTTGGGGGCAGGGAACTGTACTGCAGGGAGATTTTGCCACAGTTTCGGAACTGTTGGAGGCTTTTATACAGCATCAGCGGATTTTTGCCATGCTGCAGGGGATGCGCTTCTTGTCGGCAGACAAGCGTCTGAGCAGACGGCAGAAAATCATAAAGCGGCAAAAAAAATGGCTCGTTAATGATGCAATCAGTACACTGCTGGGGGAGGAAAAAGTCCTCTACGAGGAAAACAGCACAGAACAGGGAGGCCGGGCTGTAGATGAAACAGCTTTTATCCTAAAACTGGCGATGAAGGCTCTGTCCCTGCCGGAAACAGATATGAGCTTATCCGTGGACATTGCCAAAAAGATGGACTCATTGACTTTGCTGCGGCGGTTGGCGCAAAAAGCCAACATAGAATTGCGTCTGGTGAAGCTTGAAGGGCGTGACTGGTATCGCAGGGACAGCGGTGTAATGATTGGCTATTATGGAGAAGAAAAGGAAATTGCAGCGATTATCCCGAATTCACCGCATACCTACAAACTGCTGACACGTAAAAATCCTGCTGGTGTGCTGATTACGGATGCGGTGGCGGCAAAACTGGAAGATGATGCCTTTGTCTGCTATGCAGGTTTTCCCCGGCGTAAGCTGAAAATTGTCGACTTGTTGCAGTTTATGTTTCATCAGTGCTGGAAGGTCGATTATCGGACAATACTTTTGGTGAGTTTTTTTGCCGGTCTTATTCCTTTGGTCAGCCCGATTATTACGGAAACCATCTTTCAGGATATTTTGCCCATTATGGACCGAGAAGGGTTGGTCACGGTTACGCAGGTTATTATGGTGACCAGCTTTACCATGGCGGCGCTGTCTATGATTCGGGCTGTAGCGGTTATGCGCATCAGTACGAGACTGGATATGGCGGTGGAAGCGGCCTTGTGGGGCAGGCTCCTGTCTTTGCCGCAGAAATTTTTTCATCGTTTTACAACGGGGGAACTTGCCAGCCGTATGCGGGGAATTGAAGCGGTAAAGGATGTGGTCAGCGGTAACTTTGTAGCAGCTGTTTTTAATACGTTATTTTCTTTCTGGAGCCTTATCCTCATGTGCTGGTATAGTTTGAAGCTCACGGGAGCGGCTATAGCCGTATGGGTCGTCTGGTGTCTGCTTACGGCTTTTGTTTATCGGCGCGTGTTGGGATTCCAGCGAAAACTCATTGCTGCTAATAATGAAGAAGCCGGACTGGTACAGCAGATTTTCTCCGGTCTTAGTAAATTCAGGGTGCATGGAGCGGAAGAACAGGCTTACCATCTTTGGAGTAAGGTCTTCGGTGAGACATGGAAGTGGAATCTGGCTTTGCGCTGGCAGGGAAATTATAATACCATTATTGCTGCTGTCCAGCCCTTTATCCTGACTATGCTTCTGTATTACATCGTGATTTATGGTATGCAGGAAACTGTAAACGACGGTAACGGCGTAAAGGTTGTACAGTCGGGGATTGGCTATGCACAGTTTTTGGCCTTTGAAGCGGCATTTAGTTCCTTTAATGCCACGCTCAATGCGGTCATTCCTTTGGTGGGGACTTTCTTTACCATTCAGCCGCATATTGAAAATCTGCGGCCTATATTGGAGGAGGTACCTGAAAATACTGAGGACAAACAGGAAGCAGAACCATTGTCCGGTGCCATTGAAGTTAGTCATTTGACTTTTGCCTATGGCGAAGGAAAAAAAGATGTTATAAGTGATGTCAGCTTTCAAGTGACGGCTGGGGAAAATGTAGCCATTGTGGGGCATTCCGGCTGTGGCAAGTCTACGCTGGTACGTCTGTTGTTAGGTTTTGAGCAGCCCAAAAGCGGTGCTGTTTATTATGACGGACAGTCGCTGGCTGAGTTATCGCCGCCTTCAGTACGTTCACAGATGGGGGTCGTTTTGCAAAATGGGCAGCTAATGACAGGGGATATCTTTACCAATATTGTGGGGCAGTCAGCGCTGACGCAGGATGATGCCTGGGAAGCTGCTGAAGCGGCAGGTATTGCTGATGATATTCGGGAAATGCCCATGGGGATGCAGACCGTGATTAGCGAAGGTTCCAATAATATTTCCGGTGGACAGCGGCAGCGGATTATGATTGCCCGGGCACTGGCCGGAAAACCGGCTATATTAATCTTTGATGAAGCTACCAGTGCACTGGATAACCGCACGCAGGCCATTGTGACGGAGAGCCTTAATCAATTAAAAACGACACGGTTGGTGATTGCACACAGATTATCCACCATTCGTGAATGTGACCGGATTCTGGTGATGGACAAGGGCAGACTGGTGGAAAATGGCACTTATGATGAGCTTTTGGCTCAGAATGGCGTTTTTGCCCAGCTGGTAAAACGACAGGTTGCATAGGAGAAAACATTATGGAAGAGAAGGATTGGAATAGCATTGCACAAATCGCTGTAAATGATGACAAGGCCTTTGACGAATTGTATGAGCATTTCTTTCCGAGGATATACAATCTGATTTATGCGCGGGTGAAGAATGCTGCTGCGGCAGATGACATAGTCAGTGATGTTTTTATCAAGATGGTGGAGCATTTAGCTGAATTTGACAGCAGCAGGGCTTCTTTTGCTACCTGGCTTTCGCGTATTGCCACGCATACGCTGACGGATTTCTACCGCTGGCAGAGTCACAGGCAGAATGTGGAGTGGGATGATGTGTTTTCGCCGGCCATTGAAGAAAAGGAACGCCCCGAAGGACACCTTCTGGTCAAAGAGGGCAAAAGCGAACTCTTGCAGGCACTAGGCAAGCTTAGTGACCGGGAGCAGCGGATTATCGAATTGAAATTCTGGGGGGATATGAGCAACAGGGAGATTGCGGAAACCCTGGATATCTCGGCAGCCAATGTGGGCGTTATCCTGTTTAGAGCTATGGGCACTTTGCGGCAAATGCTGGGCGCAGAATAATTTTTAATATTTTTTTAAAAAGTTTGTAATGGATTGTCCCCTAGGGCGTATGTATAGTCAGAAAGGCAAAAGCAACAAGCTTAAGGCCGGAAAGAAAGGGGACAATCATTATGATGGAAATCCCGAAGAACATCATCGAGGCATTAAATAAGATTGGCATCGAAAAAATCAAAGCCGCCGACATTAAATAATCAGACCAGTATTTATGGTGACAATGAAGTAAAGAGCATCAATTTCAGCTGATTTGTTCATGGAGGCGTATAAAATGGGTCGGGAAGAACTGAGTGAACAAAATCTCGACATGGTCACTGGGGGAACGGTCAAAACACAGTCGCAGCTCAATCAGAGTGCTAATGGCAATAAGAAGGCTGTGCAGCAGAATAATGTAAATGGGAAAAATGAAATAAAAGCCGTGCAGTATAATACGGTTACGGGGAATAAGGGAAATTTGCCTTTGCTGGCTCCTGTCTGTGCTCAGGGATGGCACGGGCAGAAGTGATTGATACAGTTCCCCATCGCATTATGGTGATCAAGGAAGGAAATCATCAGATAGGCCGTGAGGTCAACATCCAAGGAAGGGGAACCGGTGATATATGGATTTATGGCGGCAGCCTTGGGGGAGGTTCGGCGCCGATAAATGTCGAAGGAAATATCACGTTTATTGATGTTTACAGTGGGTACCATGATGGTGATGGGGTTCCGGTACAGCAGAATATCATCCATGTGGGAAATGATGATAGCGTGCTGAACGGCTGCACGATAATACGGTCAATATCTATGCTGATGCGGATTTACTCGCAGCCAGAATTTATGGTGCGGCGTTATTTAATGATTCAGGCCGCACGCGCAGCAGTGTTTGGGGGACAAATAACACGCTGAATGTTTACGTAAAAGATGTACGTGTTGGGGAACTGGCAACATTTAATAATTATAATTTTTATTTGCCGTTGGGGACGGCAACAGGAGATACGATGGTAACTGTAGCCGGGGGGAAGGCTACGGATATCCGTCAGAGCACCATCAATGGCATTTTGGCTCAAACCGGCAGCCTGCCATTTGACGCTGCAGTAAATTTGCTGGTCAATGGCAGCGGTGTGACAGATGGAACAGAGACGGTTTACCGTGGTATTCATGGCGATACGGGGCTTACAACAGGGGACATCAACAGCAGGATGTATCAGCTGGTGGTGAATAAGGCAGATGACAGTCATGTAGTGCTCAAGGTAGTAGGTCTTAATCGTTTGCACACATCTACCAAAAATATTGTTCAGACCAAGGTACCGACTCTTGTCAATCGCGGTGCGGGCGCTTGCATGTTGATTATGCCACGAATGACTATGTATATAATGGGCAAAAGACCCATGAGAATTTTAATTCGTCTACTTTTTATGCTGGTATTCACTTTGGCATGGGACGCGAAGTGGGATGGAAGCCGCGGCACAAAGTCACTTATTATGGGAAGCTGTTTTACCCCCATACCGGTGCTGAGGATATCCGTTTAAGCAATGGACAGCTTTATCATACCAGCCATGTAAACAGTGGGCGGCTTCGTTTGGGGATTAGAGATAATTATGAAGCCGATGAAAAAAATAAAATATATTTAGGTCTGGCTTGGGAACATGAGTTTGATGGTTCGGCCTACGCAACTTATGATGGTCTGCGTACGGAAACGCCTAAATTAAAGGGAAACAGCTATATGCTGGAATTGGGCTGGGTGATAAAACCGCAGGGAAATGACCATTTGAGTTTTGATTTGTCAGCGACAGGCTGGCTGGGAAGACAAAAGGGAATCACTGGAAGATTTGGGATTAACTGGATGTTTTGATAAAAGGAAAAGCGATGACGCATGGGGATGCGGCCATCGCTTTTTTTGCGTAGAGGAAATTTATCGTTTACGGCGAAACTAAAATAGGATAAGATATTATCCGGGAGTGTAAACTATGTTAAAAGAATGGAAATTAAGTGCCGCTGTACCGGAGGCGGTTGATTTTGCCAGAGAACTGGGCGTGACCAGGAGTTTGGCCAATATTTTATGGAATCGTGGTATCTGTACGCGGGAGGCTGCGGAAGTATTTTTGCAGCCGGAGAAGCAAATATTTTATGACCCTTTTCAAATGAAGGATATGGATAGGGCTGTAGACCGAATAATCAGGGCCATAGATCATGAGGAAAAAATTATGATCTATGGGGACTATGATGTAGATGGCATGACGGCGACCACACTGATGGTGCATAATCTTAAAGCCTTAGGCGCTCAGGTGGATTTTTATATTCCACATCGCGAGAAGGAAGGTTATGGGTTTAATTTGCCTGCGTTGCAGAATATTGCTGCGGGCGGGACAAAACTTTTGGTGTCCGTGGATTGTGGTATTGCGTCCGTGGCTGATGTGGCGGCCATGCAGGGAAAACTGGATATTATCGTTACCGACCATCATTTGCCGGGGGATAGCCTGCCACCGGCTATAGCCGTGGTCAATCCGCATCGGGCTGATTGTCCTTATCCGGATAAAAATCTGGCAGGGGTTGGTGTGGCATTTAAACTTTGTCAGGCTTTGTGGCAAAACATGCATGGCCAAAGTTATGAACAGGATTTGGAAATCGTTGCCTTGGGCACCGTGGCCGATATTGTACCCTTATTGGGAGAAAACCGCAAGATTGTAGCGGCGGGACTGAAAAAAATGCGTCACTCAGCTTTCGCCGGAATGCGTGCATTGGTGGAAGTCTCGGATATCCGGGATGATGAATTGAACACAGGTCATGTGGGCTTTCGGCTGGCACCGCGCCTTAATGCTGCCGGGCGTATCGGTTCGGCGCGGAAGGGTGTGGAACTGTTGCTGACCAAGGATGATGCTGAGGCAGAGTCTCTGGCGATGGAACTGGATATGCTCAACAGCCAGCGTCAGACCATTGAGCAGGATATTTTGGCGAAGGCCGAAGCGGAACTAGCTGATGTGGATGTAAATCAGCTGCCTGCTATTGTGGTAGCCGGAGAGAAGTGGAATCCCGGCGTAATTGGGATTGTAGCTTCGCGGTTAGTCGATAAATACTATAAGCCTGTTATTGTGTTCAGTAAGCAGGAAAATGGCATTTGCAAGGGCTCCTGCCGCAGTATTGAGGGATTGCATATGTATGAAGCTTTGGCGGCATGCAGAGAACACATCCTGCAATTTGGCGGTCATTCGCAGGCGGCAGGACTTTCGGTAAGCATGGACGAGTTGGATAATTTCCGTCAGGCATTTGCCCAGGTGGCGGCAGATACGTTAATGCCCCGGGATTATGTGCCCAAGGTCAAGGTGGAAATGGAACTGGCACCTGAAGAAATCACATTTGAGCTGGTGGAAGAACTGGCAAAGTTAGAGCCTTTTGGCATGGCTAACCCCAAACCGCTCTTTGGCGTGCGGGGGATTCGTGGTACTGCTGCGCAGGCCATTGGCAAGGAAGGACAGCATTTGCGCTTTCAGGTGGGAACCGCAGCAAAGCCGCTTACGGCGTTGCTATGGAACCGCAGTGACTATGTGGGCATAGTGAACAGCGAAGTCATTGATATGGTATATAGTCCTGCTGTTAATGAATGGCAGGGAAATTGCAGTCTGCAGTGTATGGTGGACAGTATTGCCCCCGCAGATGGGGAACGGATTTTCCCGGAGCGCGAACAGTTGGTGGCTATTTATAAATTCCTCTATCAGATTCAGCAAAGAGAGGATTATATTCCCTATACGGCAGAGCAGCTTACGGTGGATTTCTGCAAGCGGGGCAGGCATATTTCCCTGTATACCATGAGTCTGGGTCTGCGGATTTTTCAGGAACTTAATCTTTTGCGCATGGACTTGCAGGAAAACTGCTATTATCTGCCCAAAGCCAGCGGGCACATGGATTTGGAAGGTTCACCTACATATCGGAATGGTCGGCACCGCTAGGGAAGGAGATGGGATGATATTATGAACGACAAAGATAAGGCACCGGTTACAATAGATTCCATAATTGCGGCTGTGCAGGGCTATGAGCCGCGGGCAGATATTGCGC